>JAESFN010000074.1_pt1 | contig 227111 bp, 184 predicted proteins | sample 9269411 | NCBI WGS metagenome assembly JAESFN01 (sample SAMN14505399, study PRJNA617100) | algae metagenome | isolation source: Iphinoe sp. HA4291-MV1 and co-occurring heterotrophs from trail next to... | place: USA: Maunawili Falls, Hawaii | collected 2009-07-25
ACGTGTATGTAAGCAATGAATCTAATTTGCCGGTTTATTTTGACAACCTGGTGGTCACGCATACCCCCAGCCCTATTCTGGAAGAAACACACTATTATCCTTTTGGGTTGCCCATGGCGGGGATCAGCAGTAAGGCATTTGGTAAAGGGAGAAACAGGTACCTCTACAATGCCAAGGAAAAGCAGGATAAGGAGTTCAGGGATGGCAGCGGACTGGAGTGGTACGATTACGGGGCCAGGATGTATGATGCCCAGATAGGGCGTTTTTATATAATAGACAGGTTCGCTGAAAAATATTACTCAATAAATCCCTATCAATATGCAGCTAACAATCCAATTCTTTTTGTTGACATCAATGGTGATTCCATAGCTGCGGGAATTCTTACTGCTGACCAAGCCAAAGCCATGGAGCTATTCGCTAAAACTAAACAAGGGAAAAAGTTTTTATCTAATTATGCGAAGAAAGGACAGACCGTTTTTGGAGTTACATTTGATAAACAAGGCAAGTATGATAAGGAAGGCATTAATATTGGTTATACAACAGCAGAAGGATTGACTGGCAGCAATACAGATGTCAAAAAAAATAGCCAAGGAGGAATTGATATTACCGTTGAGATAGCCAAAGAGGGCTTTGGGTTTAGTACAAAGGGATTGAATTTAGTTAAATCAATAGCACATGAGAGCTTTATTCATGGAAATATGTATACTAAAGACTGGCTGGATGATAAAGAAATAAATTACTCTATCTTGTCTGACCTTTCGAAGAAAGGGTTGAGTGCCAGCCAACTCCGTTTACATGGACATCATATTGAAGCAAGTAGGTCATACTATCAAAACCCCAATAGCTTAAATAGCTTGTGGCCGTCCCAGGGTTTATCTATTTTAAAAACAGTTTCGTCAATTTTGGGTATCAGTGTTACAGATAATCAAATAAAAAGCGTTATGTGGAATTTTAATGGATCATACCTTATTATTGACCCAGAAACTGGTGTAGCTAAATGGTACAGTAATTAAACTGATATATGAAAAGCAAGATAATCTATATAATTGTAGTGTTTTTCTTAATAAGCTGCAAAGAAGGAAAAAAAAACAGTAATAAAATTACTTTGTATTATGATATGTACGTAGAAGATAGGCTGATTCAGAAATATGCAGTTATAGTTGAATATTCAAATTCGTCAAATGATTCTTCTCGCGTGGTCAGTATAAAGTCAGATACAACACAGATACAGTATTTCGAGAAGGTTTCTGATGTAGGGATTTTTAGATCCTTTGACAATAGATCTTTTTCACTAACACATCCTTTTGCCCTTAATGGAAAATTAGAGTCTGATCTAGGAAAACAGTATCCAATATTTATCAATAATTGGGTGACAAAAGTTGCAGAAAAGAAGTATTCTCTCGGAAAAGAAACTGTGAGTGTTTATTTTTTTGACGAGACACTTTCAAACTATTCTGTTACTGCTTCTTTTTATTTAAAGGATTATAACACTTTCGTATTGTATTACCTTCCATCCAAATATACATATTTCAAACTTTCCAAGATTGAAGGCATGGACTCAATCAATGAAAAAACATTGCTGGAGATTAGTGATAGAGTTCTTAGTGACTCTTTATTCACTGCCTATTATAAACCACCTCGAATTGAAGCCCCATCTTTAAAGTGATTGGGCAAGGTAGCCTCCGCTGGAATCGGTAAACTGTAGAGTTACTGATTGATTGGTAAGTGCCCCAACACGCAGGCAGGTTGAGTAGGTACAAATTTTGCCGGCTTGGCCAGATTCATCAAAAACAATCCCGGCCTAAAAAAACTACTTATAGTGGGCAACAGATCCCAACTAACTTACTGGATGAAACTCATAAAAAGAGAAAAGATGAATAAGAGATTTTTAAAAAACATTGTATTAGTATTAACATTTTATAGTTGTCAGAAATCAGAATGGAACACCAAAACGTTACAGGCGCTTCTTACCGACATTGATCGTCATAGTTATTTCCTAAGCATAAGAGTTGAGGGGAAAAATATTACGAACAGATATGTAATCTCCAATCTTGACCTATATAGATACTTTAAATATAAACAAGGGTTTAATCCTAAACAATATGAAGATTATATGAGGTCAGTACTTGTAAATGATCAAGCACTACTAGTGGATGATACAAGTTTGAAAAACTTCCAATTCGTTAGAATTGTTGAAAAGTGTTCAGTGGCAGATGAAAACCCAATCGACATCCTAAATAAGAATTTTCATAAAGTATTATCCAATTACGTAATTAAAGAAGGTATAACGCAAGCAGAAGTGAATTGCTTGATAGATGCTCTATTTCGTAAAAAGGTTATTTCTGTTACAGATGATGAATCCGGGTATCTGCTGATTCCTGAATGGCAATTTACACACAAGTAGAAATCAACTCCGAGAGACGTAAATGAGCTAGGATTGATGACTAACCACTTGCCATTCCCCACTCACCCTCCTGGGGTAATTCAAAGGTGTCAGAAGGGAAGTCGTAGGGTACCAGAAGGGTAGTATAGGCGCACTTCCTTAAAAATAGAATCCTCCATAACACGCCACAACCAGCCGTAACAGGCCATTGTATGTCATTTTAGCCACTACACTGCTAAATACCAAGCCCTCCCTGTAATTTTAAAGAGCTAAAACACCTCAACCATGGCCAAACAATGCGGACCCGCCTATTTGCAATGCACCTGGGATGACCTTACCTTCTACAAGATGGGCAACCAATACTTCGTACGCAAGAAAAGCAGCCTTAGCCGCGAACAGGTGCTAAAGGATCCTGCCTTTGTCAATACCAGGTTCCACGCCAATCGCCTGGCGGTAGCTTCTAAAATTGCCTCTTCCATCTACCGCAGCCTACCCATCAACTGGCGTAAGTTCTGGATGTACCGCGAATTCACCGGCATCGCCATGAACATGATGTCTAAAGGATCATCGCCGCAAGAGACCCTCGAATACCTCGGGAAAACCTATTCGGAACGTTGGGAACTTTACCAACATGCCAACGGAGTAAAATTGGAGACTGGCCCACCCAAACAAGCCTTCAAACGCGGTAAGGATTATACCACACGCCTCAAACACCGCAACAGTAACCCCCAATGCCGCAGTTACCGCCGCATCCTGGGCCCAAATCACTGGAAAAGCTGTTACGACAACACGGCCGAACTGATGGAAAAAGAGCGCAAACGCATCGCCCGTGAAAAGAAACTCAAATGGTTTGTCGAACAGAAGAGCAACAACCACTGGGCAAAAGAAAAAGAACGCTGGCGTCATCTGCTGTCCCACTTTCCCAAACCGCCCCTTCAGCAAGTAGCCTGATAAACGGATGCCGAATCTCTATGAAGTATTGAAGAAATAGCGAATCAGCTAATTATAGGTTGAAAGGGTAACAAGTTAACAGGAAGCGGGGCGGGATTATTTAGCAGGCACCAGTTGGTGATAGGCCGCCTTGGTCCAGGATATCTTTAATAAGTCCATGGTCTTGTCGGGCTGATTGGGATGCAATTCCAGCATCCGTTTTTTGGAAAACTTCGACACATATACCGTGTCATTGATCTTAACCCACTCATATTGTTTCCGGTTCAGCAATTCGTCCCTGTACTTAATAAAACAAGAATCGCAAAAGGAGATGGTCTTTTCCTGATTACATTTACCACGTTCGTCGAAGTAGTAATAGAAGGAAGCGGGCTGGAAGGAACTGTCTTTTACATGCAGTACCACGTATTGATCATTGGTTTCGACAGGACTTTGCTTGAAATTGCTTTTCTTACTTTCGGCTTGCAGGGTGCGAACTGTTCCTTTTTTGGAACGTCCAATGAATCCCTGTGAGAAGGACAGAGAAGCAGGCAACAGAAAGCAGCAAAGCAGGATTATTTTAGACATATTGGGCGAGGGTTAAGTATTCTTCAATAAAAAACAGGACTAATCATTAAACGGATCATGGCTGTCCCTGTATTTGCCCCTGACCGCCATTCCAATGTATATAGCACCACCCACCAGACCGCCAATGGCAAGTGCCCATATTAGGTAAAACAACCTCGATTTACCCAGATAATCGTTTACAAAATAAATATAAAAGGAAGCAGCCAGTCCTACCAACAGGAAAACAATACCAAAAAGGTAGCCACCCCGGTTCTCTTTTTTAAACTCACCACCATTGGCCACAAAAAGTTCTTCCAGCAATTGATTGGCTTCCCCGGCTTGCATTCCCCGGTAATCAGCCGTGAGGTTCTCAATGATATGTTCTCTTTTGGAGCCATCAATAACGGCTTCAATGGCATATTCCAGGTTATCGGCCGTAACACCCTTGCCGAGGTATTTGGCTTTGATGAGATTGATATTTTTCATGATGGTTTGGGTATATGATCAGGGCTTAAGATAGTACCAATTGTGGAGGATTCAAAAAACCGCAGGTACAACCGGGTGTATCAAAGGAAAATTCAATGACTGAAAAATTCAATGCCTATAAACAATATACCAACGCCCAGCAATAACCAGCCGCATATTCGTACAATCCTTTCCTTTTTGAAATAGTCTCCATTACTTGCTTTTACCAATGTTTTAGAACTGGTTATACAAAGCAAACCAATGAGCAGTGGAATAAGTGCGTTAATATATCCTGCCATAGTATAGGTTATCGATTAAATAAATAAAATATAATTATTGCCACAACTTTGGCAAATCGCTCATGATGGCTTTAACACCCATAATACCCATCACCCCCACGACAGCCCATCCCGCCAACTGCATCCAGAGGGGATGCCGGTAACCTTTCATCAGCCTGGGCTTCATAGCTGCCAGCAGTATAATGGCCAGTCCAATGGGCAGTATCAGTCCATTGACCACCCCGGCGGCAATAAGCAATTGTTTCGGCTTGCCAATCGCTACAAAGATGAGGGTGGAAAGTACAATGAATACCGAGATGCATAGCCGCTCATGCCGGGCAAATACCGGGTGAAAAGTTTTGAAGAAGGAAACAGATGTATAGGCCGCCCCCACTACCGAGGAAATAGCAGCACCCCACAGTACCACGCCAAAGATGCGGAAACCCAGCTCACCCGCCGCATGCCTGAACACGCTGGCAGGCGGATTATTGGCATCCAGCACCACGCCCTGCACCACTACCCCCAATACCGCCAGGAACAATACATACCGCATGATACTGGATATAAGGATACCACTCATGGCACTGCGGTCTACCTGCGCTACATTCGCCTGCCCCTTAATACCGGCATCCAGTAACCGGTGCGCACCGGAGAAGGTAATATAACCACCCACCGTGCCCCCTACCAGGGCCACAATGGCCACGGTGCTGATCTTTTCGGGTAGGATGGTTTGACGCAATGCCTCGCCCAAGGGCGGATGCGCACTAAAGGCGATGTATAAGGTGAGCAGGATCTTTACCACCCCCAGGGTTTTGGTAAAGCCATCCAGCATTTTACCGATCTCGCTCAACCAGAAGAGCGCCAGCGCCACGATACAGCTTACTACCGCACCGGTTTCAAACGACATCCCGGTAAGCACGTTCATACCCAGGCCACAACCTGCTATATTGCCAATATTAAAAGCAAAGCCACCCAGTATCACCAGTACCGCCAGGAAATAACCAAGGCCCGGCAACATTTTATTGGCCAGGTCCTGTGCCCGCAGTTCACTAATGGTCAATACCCGCCAGGTATTGAGCTGCGCCCCAATATCCAGCAGAATGGATACCAGGATCACGAAACCCATACCGGCCAGCAGCTTTTGTGTAAAATCAGTGGTTTGTACCAGGAATCCCGGTCCTATGGAAGAATTGGCCATCAGGAATGCCGCGCCCAATACCGCGCCGCCACCGCCAAATACCATACCCTTATGAGAAGATGGGTTACCGGATCGCTTAAACGGGTTTAATTTCAATACCGTGTTGTTTTAAAGTATGGTGTATTTGTTGGGCAAAGGTGAGTGCCTGCGTCCCATCACTATGGATGCAGATCGTTTCGGCAGTGATGGCCAGCCGGTGCTTGCTGGTAGTAACAACCGTCCCCTGCTCTACCATTTGCAATACCTGGGCAATGCAAACGTCAGGATCATCAATTAGCGCATTGCTTTCCGAGCGCGGCGTAAGGCTTCCGTCATCCCGGTAAGTACGGTCGGCAAATACTTCACTGGCAGTAGCCAGTCCCATATCAAGCGCCGTACTGATCAGCAGGCTGCCCGACAGTCCATATAGTATTAGTTTACTGTCCAGGTCTTTTACTGCCTGACACACCGCCGTAGCCAGTACCGCATCGGCAGCAGCCATATTGTACAAAGCTCCATGTGGTTTTACGTGGTGCAAAGAAGTACCGTGTACCTGTAAAAAAGCCTGCAAGGCCCCTACCTGGTACACCATGATATCATATACTTTTTCAGGAGAAAGAACGGTATTGCTGCGGCCAAAATTATCGCGGTCCTGGTAGCTGGGATGCGCCCCAATGGCTACCCCGGCTTTCAGCGCTGCCGCCACCAGTTCATGCATGGTATGCGGATCGCCTGCATGAAAACCGCAGGCAATATTCATGGAACTGATAAAAGGTAATAAGGCCAGGTCTTTTTCAAGATCATATTCCCAAAGATGGGTACTCTCCCCCATATCGCAGTTAATATCCGTTGTTAGCATACCAGTTGATTCAGGTGATCATAGCAGGCCCGTTGAATAATATTGAGCTCATGCTCCTGTGAAAATAACAATTCCTCGGCAGTAGGCATATCCACCATATTGAATTGTATACTGTCGCTGGGCCTTAATTGTGCCAGTTTGGGTAACTGGGAGGAGATCACATGCCCAATTCTCGGGTAGCCGCCGGTGGTTTGATGATCGGCCATCAGCAATACCAACTGCCCATCGGGCAATAACTGGATGGTGCCAAAACTCACCCCCGAAGAGACCAGCTCCGTCGTATGTTGCCGTTTTAAGGGGATGCCGCGCAGTTGGTACCCCATGCGGTCCGAATAAGGATGGATGGTAAAATTGTTTTCCAGCAGATCCCGCTGGGAAGTATGCGTAAGCTGGCTCCATTCATTGCCAATGGTAAATAGTATTTCGTGGGGCAGTTGATACGTTCTTCCCGTATCTACCCGCCAGCTCAGCGGCTGGTATTCGCGGGTTTCTTTGAGCAGACCGGCAAAATAAATGCTGTTCTCTTTAAAAGGCAGCTCATCCCCTTTTTCCAGCCTCCGGCCCTGGAAGCCGCCCGCCTCTGCTTTGAGGTTGGTACTATAACTATTGAGCCATCTCGGCACACAAAAGCCACCATGCACCGCCAGGTAACAACGGCTGCCCGATAACCACCGCGGAAAATGCAGCAGGGTATTCCTGCGCACCACAATGGGCCGCCAGGTGCTTACCGGTTCATCATCATTGAGCGTGGGCGAAAAATCGGCCCCCGTAATACTGATCAGCGCATTTTGCTCAAACAACAACTGCGCTCCCGGAAAATGGATCTCCATCACCGCTTCCCCCGGCTCATTACCCACCAGCATATTGGCCACCCGGGCCGCATACGCATCCATTACCCCGCCGGGATTAATGCCCCAACTACAATAGCCATAACGGCCAAGGTCCTGGATCGTATCCAACAATCCGGGCTTGATGATTGATAAAGACATAGGCGTGTTTAGAGTTTGGCGTCATAAAATTCCACTTCATCTCCTGCTTTCAATAGTACGGGATTTTCGGACTGAGCGTTGAAAAGTTGAAGGGGGGTACGGCCAATAATATTCCATCCACCAGGGCTATTCAATGGATAAATACCTGTTTGTGAACCTGCTATGCCAACACTACCTGCCGACACTGCCACCGGTTTTTCCTTGCGGGGCTGTGCAATTTGCGCATCCACCGTGCCCATATAAGAGAAACCGGGCAGGAAACCGATCATGTACACCTGGTACACCTGGGCGGTATGGAGCTTTACCACGGCCTCCGGGCTCAGGTTCCTGGCCTGGGCCAGCGATACCAGATCGGGGCCATTTTCGCCTCCATAATACACCGGGATACGATGTTTTACCGGGATGCCCAGGGTGGCAGGGCCCGATTGGCGGTAAGCAGTCAGTAACCTTTCCTGCACCCATTCAAAAACCGTGTTGGCAGGCTGGTAATGGCTTTTAACAAGGGAAGGATTATATAAGAGGGTAAGCGACGCGTAAGCTATAATGATGTCTTTCAGGCCTTCAAAGCGGTTTTCCTGCAACCACTGGCTCATAGCCAGCACTTTACCATTCAGCGTTTCGCTGAGCTGGTTACCCAGGTCGATGGTGACGGCCCCATCGCCCATTGGAAATATGATGGGCAATTGATTCAATGACAGGCTGCAGGATCTGCTACTTGCTAAAGATATTGATTCCCCGGATAAAAAGGAAGTCGGAAATCGGGCGCCCTGAATCCGGGCCCGGCTTCCGGCACCGATCCGGTAAATAAGTATAAGAATTGTCTTTCTCTTTGATATTCTTCTAATTATATATGAACAGTCAGGTATCAATTTGTTGATTTCATGCTTATACACTAAACTTGCACGCCAACAGGCCTATTGTAAACTGTTCAAATAACGTATGGCGAAGAATTTATTGATCGTAGAGTCCCCTGCAAAAGCGAAGACTATTGAGAAGTTCCTGGGCAAGGATTTCGAAGTGAAAAGTTGCTATGGTCATATCCGTGATCTGGAGAAAGACGAGATGGGTATTGATGTCAAAAACAATTACCAACCGCGATATATAGTACCCGAAGAGAAGGAAAGAGTGGTGAAGGAATTGAAAACCCTGGCAAAGAAATCGGACGAAGTATGGCTGGCAACGGATGAGGACCGCGAAGGAGAAGCCATCAGCTGGCACCTTTGCGAAGTACTCGGACTGGACCCCTCTACCACCAAACGCATTGTATTTCATGAAATTACCAAACCTGCCATTGTAAAGGCAGTCGATAAACCACGTACGGTAGATATGAACCTGGTCAATGCCCAACAGGCGCGCCGGGTACTGGACCGCATCGTGGGTTTTGAGCTAAGCCCGGTGCTTTGGCGCAAAATGAGCATGAAGAACAACCTGAGCGCCGGCCGGGTACAAAGTGTGGCCGTTCGCCTCATTGCCGAGCGTGAAAGGGAGATCAATGCGTTTTCGGCAGTTAGTTCCTTTAAAATTGACGCACAATTCACCGCTAAGGATACTACCGGCAAACAAGTAACCTTTGGAGCCGAAGGCAAGAAGTTCAACCAGGCCGAAGATGCCGAAAAATTCCTGCAAAGCTGTATCGGCGCCGATTATGCTGTGACCGATATCCAGGTAAAGCCTGGCAAGAAATCACCTTCTGCCCCCTTTACAACGTCTACCCTGCAGCAGGAGGCTTCACGTAAGTTTGGCTACTCCGTAAGCCGTACCATGCTGCTGGCCCAAAAGCTGTACGAAAGCGGTTACATATCTTATATGCGTACCGACAGCGTGAACCTGAGCGATACGGCCATGGATGGCATCCGCAACCAGGTAACCGGCCAATATGGCGACAGGTACTTTCAACCCCGCAAATACAAGAACAAGAACGAATCAGCACAGGAAGCGCACGAAGCCATCCGTCCTACTTATATGGAGAACTCCACAGTAGATGATCCGGATACCAAACGCCTGTATGAACTGATCTGGAAGCGCACAATGGCCAGCCAGATGGCCGATGCGGAACTGGAAAAGACGATTGCCAAAATACAAGTATCTACCAATAAGGAAGAACTCACCGCCAGCGGTGAAGTATTGAAGTTTGAAGGGTTCCTGAAAGTATACCGCGAAGACCGGGATGATGAGGATATTACCGATGATGAGCAGAATGAAGGGATGTTGCCGCCATTAAGTGTTAAGCAGCAACTGCCCCTGAAAGAAATGAAAGCCATCGAACGTTTCTCACGCCCTTCTCCCCGCTACACGGAAGCCTCGCTGGTAAAGAAACTGGAAGAATTGGGTATTGGTCGCCCGTCTACCTACGCCCCCACCATTTCTACCATCCAGAAAAGAGGGTATGTTGAGAAAAGGGATAAAGAAGGCGTAAGACGCGATTTCAGGGTTTTCCGCCTGGCCGATAATGCCATTACGAAAGTAGTAGAACAGGAAAATACCGGCGCCGAGAAGTCGAAACTTTTCCCGACCGACCTGGGTCTGGTAGTGACCGATTTCCTGAAGCAGTATTTTGATGATATCATGGACTATGGTTTCACTGCCCGTGTGGAAGGTGAGTTTGATGAGGTGGCAGCAGGTAAGCTGAAGTGGAACCGGATGATCGACGATTTTTACATCCCTTTCAAAAAGGATGTGGAGAATACCATTGAGAATGCCGAACGCATCAAGGGCGAACGGGAACTGGGCGTGGAAGCTGAAACAGGTAAGAAGATCGTAGCCCGTATGGGACGTTATGGTCCCATGGTGCAGATCGGTGATGTGAATGATGAAGAGAAGCCACGTTTTGCCAGCTTGAAAAAAGAGCAGAGTATTGAGACCATTACGCTGGAAGAAGCCATGCAATTGTTCCAGCTACCCCGCACCCTGGGCGAATACGAAGGGCAGGAAGTAGCGGTAAACATTGGCCGTTTTGGTCCTTATGTAAAACTGGGTGAGCAATTTATTTCCATTCCCCGTGGAGAAGATCCACTGGAAGTATCCCTTGACCGGGCTATTGTGCTGATCAAGGAAAAACAAACTGCGGATGCTCCCATCAGTACCTACGATAACAAACCCGTGACCAAGGGTAAAGGCCGTTTTGGACCCTTTATCAAATGGAACGATATGTTTATCAATGTACCCCGCCGTTATAATTTTGATGCATTAAGTGCTTCAGATATCAAAGAGCTGATCGAAGCAAAGATCAGCAAAGAAGCCAACCGCTATATACAGCACTGGCCCGATGAAAAGATTGCCATTGAAAATGGCCGTTGGGGTCCCTTCCTTCGTTTTGGCAAGAAAATGCTGAAACTGGGCAAGAAAGCCGATGACAGCAAATACACCGCCGAAGAAATGGCTGCGGTAAGCCTGGAAGATGTGAAGAAGATGATCGAGGTGCAGGTACCCAATGCATTTTCCAAGAAAACCAAGGCGCCCGCTAAAAAAGCAGCAGCTAAAAAGGCCCCTGCCAAGAAAGCAGCCCCTAAGAAGAAGAAATAATTCCGGATGTTGGTCCTCAAATACCATCTTACCGAAGAAGAATACTTCGACTACAATTACTATACAGCCTGGTCTGCCCCTGAGCGGAAAGGCTACCGGATACGCTATTACCTACGCGTATTCCTGCTGTATTCCGCTGTAGCTGTACTATTCATCATCAGCAGGCAGAGCCGGCAATTGCTGATCGACTTTACCATCTTTGGCCTCATTGCCATCACCTATTTCCTGCTGGTGCCCTGGCTCATCAAAAACTCCATCCGCCGGCGGGTAAAAGACATTCTGCGCCAGCCCGAAAACCAGCATGTACTGGGAGCAGCTGAAGTAATTTTGATGGATACGGGCCTGATCGACAAAGACGAAGGCTCCGAATCCAAATACTCCTGGGAGGCCATTGTACGCAAGGCCGAAACACCTTTCTGCTATTACCTGTATACCAATTCGCATCATGCCATCGTTATACCTAAGCGGGCTGCCCGCAATGCTGCCGAAAAAAAGGAATTGGAGCAGCTACTCAATCAACACCTGTCACTCACTTCGGAATTCAGCAAAGAAGAAGACTAACTTTGGAGAAGAGAAGCTGCGAGCAATGAGCTACGAGCTGCGAGCAAAAATGCAATGAGAGTAACAGTAGAATCCCACAAAATGTACACAGGGAAGCAAGCCGGATAATTACGTTCCTATTGCCGATTCACGATTCACGATTGCCGGTTTGTGGATTTGTGGAAAAGATTTTCATTTATAATATACCAGTTTGCCCGAAATTGACTGCCATATCTGCTGTGTTGGATATTGATGAAGTAAAAACCATGGAAGAAAATAAGGAAATATCAGCGCTGTTTCATTTGTTAGATGATCCTGACACAGAGGTATACAATGTGGTATCCACCCGCATCATTGATTATGGAAAAGGCATTATCCCCAACCTCGAAAACCTTTGGGAAAATACAATCAGCGAAGAAGTACAGGAACGCATAGAAATACTGATACACCGGCTTCATCTGCGCGACCTTTCAGAAGAAGTCTTACAATGGGATAAAAACGCGCACCAGGACCTCCTCACGGGCGCCTTACTGGTATCCCGTTTTCAATACCCCGATCTGGTAACTGCCCAGGTATACCAGGAAATTGAAAAGCTGCGCCGCAATGTATGGCTGGAGCTCAATAACTACCTCACCCCGCTGGAACAGGTGAATGTGATCACCAGCATCCTGTACAATTATTATAGCCTGCGCGGCACCGAAGTAGGTTACCAACAACCCGAAGAATTTCTCATTAACAAACAACTGGAAACCAAGCGCGGCAATGCCATTGCCAATGGTATCCTGTACCTCATCCTGAGCGAGCTGTTGGATGTACCCATCCGCGCCATCAATATCCCCCGCCAGTTTGTATTGGCCTATTTTAAGTCTGATTATGATTTCAACCGGCCTGCAGGCGATTTCCTGTACAAGGCCGAATTCTTTATAGACCCCATGAGTGGGCAGGTATTTACCCATAAAGATGTAGAAAACTATTTCAAACGCATCAGCGTTCCCCCTGTCCCTTCCTACTTTAAGCCCCTCTCCAATAAACGCATCATTCAAACCTTACTGGAAGAATTCAGCAAATGCTTTGATACCGACAAAACAAGGTACAAGCAAACCGAACTGATGGGCCTTGCCGAGCTGATCGTAGACCAGCCCGAGGAAGATACCGAAGCGGACAACCCAGAGCCCCCTCCCCCTGCTGAACCGGAATAGACCTTACTACCTTATTGTACGCATTAAAGCTCGCAGCTCATAATTTGTCCCGCCATAGCGGGAGTTGGCGGCTGGAAGTTTGTATTGCCTCCACAGGCATCGAATTTGCAACAGCTCCGCCAAGCCATTAATAACCAAATTATAAAGTATGAAAGCCAATATTGGTCTTATTGAAAAGAATGCCCAGCAGGTAGCGCTTACGTTAAACAAAATACTGGCCGATGAGCAGATACTCTACGCCAAAACCCGCAACTACCATTGGAATTATGAAGGCGATAATTTCATGGAAATGCACAAGTTCTATGAAGGCCAATATGAAGAACTGGCCGATGTAGTAGATGATGTGGCCGAACGTATTCGTCAACTGGGCCATTTTGCCGAAGGCCGTCTGAAGGAATACCTCAAGCTGGCCGACCTGGAAGAGCAAGCGCCTACTCCCGATCAGCAAAAGCAGGTAAAGAACTTACTGGATGATCATGAAACCATGGCCCGCTATGTACGTGAACAGATCAATATTGTACAGGACAAACAGAAAGATACCGGCACAGCTGATTTCCTCACAGGTCTGCTGAGGACCCATGAAAAGATGGCCTGGATGCTGCGGGCCTACCTGAAGTAAAAATCAATAAACTATAATGTACTATGAAAAAACTCCAAACACTTGCTTGCTTACTCGTACTGGCCCTGGCCTATGCTCCTTGCCAGGCACAATTAAAAGGATTCGGCATTGGACCTTACGTGGAAACCGGCGTGCCGGTGGGCGATCTTTCCGACACCCATAATTCGGGCTGGGGAGCCGGCCTGGCTGCCATTATCAACCTTCCCGTAAAGTTGGCCGTAACCGGTTCTGTGGGTTATATGCAGTTCAATGGCAAGTCCAGTATTCCTAACCTGAAAGCGGTACCCGTACGCGTAGGCTTGATGTTCCGGGGCCTTCCCGTCATTTATTTTAAGGTGGAAGCTGGTGCCGCCAATTATACCGGCGGTGGTGGTTCGGCCTTCCTGGTAGCCCCGGGCATTGGTGTACGCCTATTGAAATTTGATATCCAGGGCAAATACGAAGCCTGGATCAAAAGCGGTACCAATAGCTTCTTTGGATTGAAGGCAGGTTACTATTTCTAATACAACAACACTTGTTGCCTATACCTGGTCAGTAAAACCCAGCGCTTTCATCACCTCGGCTTTATATTGCCGCCCTATTGGCAATTCCTGGTTGCCAATCTCAACAATGGCGGCATTAAATGACCTGATCTTGTTGATGGCAATAATATAAGAGCGGTGTATGCGCAGGAAGTTTTCGTCCGGCAGTTTCTCTTCCAGGTAAGTGATGCGCTGGTAGGTAACAATATCCTTTTCCGTGGTCTTCACCCGCACGTAATCCTTGAGACTTTCTATATACAGAATGTCTTTCAGGAATACCTTGACCATCTTCTTATCTGCCTTCAGGTAAATGAACGCATCCGGTGAAATGCCCTGGAAGGCAGGTACAATAACCCCTGGCAATGGGCCGCTATCAGGCTCCTGAACAGTAGGGTATTTATTGATGGCCACCAGGAAGCGTTCAAAGGGAATGGGCTTTACCAGGTAGTCCAGCACATGCAGGTCGAACCCCTCCACCGCATAATCGCGGAAGGCTGTAGTAATGATCACCTTTGGACGTTTTTGCAAGGTCTTCAGGAAATCGATACCGCTTAACCGAGGCATCTGTATATCAAGGAAGATCAGGTCTACTTTATTTTTCTGTAAAAAGGCCAACGCTTCAATGGCATTGGCACAAGTACCTGCCAGCAATAAAAAATCCAGCTGCCCAATATACTTTTCCAGCACCGCTGCCGCCAGTGGTTCATCATCTACTACCAGGCACTTGATCTTGTTTTGCTCCATCTGCGTCAGGATATTTTTATTTTCAGGTCCACCCCATAGCGACCTGCTTCTTTACTCACCACCAATTCATGCGCACCGGGATACACCAGGTTCAGCCTCCTGGTTACATTCTGCATGCCGATACCATTTTTATCCTTAGCCTCCCCTGCCGGAGCCGGCCCATCCGTATAGCTGTTTTCTACTTTCACAATCAGCCAGCCCTGCTTCACCTTGATATCAATGGTGATCCATACATGATCTGTTTCCTCACTAACGCCATGCTTAAAAGCATTCTCCACAAAGGGGATCAGCAAGAGCGGGGCGATGCTCACCTGCCCCGTTTCGCCGGATACATTGAGCGATACATCCAGCCGGTTACCATAACGCAGCTGTTCCAGCTCTATATAGTTCCTGATATGTTGTACCTCCCGTTGCAACGAAATAACGGGCACTTGCGAATCATACAACATATAGCTCATCAGCTCCGACAGCTTCAGCACCACCGCCGGTGCTGCAGGCGACGACTGCAAGGTAAGCGCATACAGGTTATTGAGCGTATTGAATAAAAAATGCGGATGCACCTGCGCTTTCAGGAAATTAAGTTCCGCACTTAATTGCTCCTGCTCCATTTTTTGCTGTCGTTGTTCCTGTTGATACCAATGCTGCAATATTTTAACCACCAGCGTTAGTAACAATACCGGGCTTAGGAACCACACCATTCCTTTAAAGAGCATGTACCATACAAAGATCGGCTCGGGCGTGGTTGAATCCGGGAAAAACAAAGGTTCAAACCACAACTCCGTAACGGCGCGGTTCATGAGCGAGCCGGCAAACAGCAACAGGATAGCAGTAAGTGTATACATCCCGTATTGCCGCCGGACAAAAAATCGCGGATACAATACATACAGGTTTACATAGGCTACCAGCATGGCACTCGGCAACCGCTCCACTTCATACAGGAAGTATTCCCATAGTTCATCATCCCCCGTATGCACGCCCGTATAGACCAACAGGTAGCCCACCCAAAACAACAGATGCGTGAGCCACCGTTTATTGCCAATATAAAAACGCTTTCCCTGGTCCTTCATGTACGCCCATTTATCAGCCAGACTATTCCGGATAACCTCAAATTAGGCATAAGCCGTTTATATCAACTATTTTTTTAGACGAACAACAGCCTTATGGACGCTTTCGACCAGTTTATAAAGGCAGATCACAGCATGGCACCCTGCCATGCTGTATCGGGCAATGGGTGTGTAGTTGGCCGATATGCCGCCACAGCCGGGTTATTTCGTCCTTCATTTGCACAAAGCAAAAATAAACATCGTGCAATATTCCCTGCCATCAGCCACCTGCCGCCTGGTCCGCTTGTTCAGCCCAAGCCTGCTTGCTGCCTTCCTCATTACCAGCCAACCAGTATTTTCACAATCCCGCAGCCCAGTTATCGACACTACCACCCGGATGAAGGATGATACGCTAAAAACCATCACCATCACGGGCCGCAAACAAGCCATTGAACGCAGGACCGACCGAACGATCCTGAATGTAGACGCATTCATAACCAATGCAGGCGGCACAGCCTGGGACGTATTGGAACGGGCGCCCGGAATCCAGACCACCAATGACCGCATTAGCCTCAAAGGCAGGCAAGGCATAACCGTATATATTGACGACAAACCCACCTACCTGCAAGGTGATGACCTGACAAGTTACCTCAAATCATTACCGGCTGGCATAGTGGACAAGATCGAGATCATGAGCAATCCGCCGGCCCACTATGATGCAGCAGGCAATGGCGGCATCATCAACATCCGCCTCAAAAAAAGCAGGATCAAAGGTTTCAATGCCAATGTCCTGTCGGAGAATATCCAGGGCAGGCGGTCCAGGATCTCCCAAAGCCTCAACTTTAACCTGCGCACCAATAAACTGAACATATACGGTAACGCCTCCAATTACAATGGACAGGGCCTTTCCCGCAGCCATTTGTACCGCGCTTATACACCTGGTAGCAATAGCGCCTTACAATCCTTTACACAAGAAGGCTCATCCGTTATTCGCAATGACAGGATCCTGATCAAAGCAGGTGTTGATTGGTACATCTCACCCTCCACCACCTGGGGCCTTAGCGTAAGCAATATGCATTGGAAGGCTGTAGAAAACAGATTGTATTCTGGCCGGCAAACCTTTACCAACGCCGCTGCCATGGACACCCTCGCAGGTATTGACAATACCATTCGCACAGCCACCCGCAACAACAGCATTACCCTGGGCTACCAACACCTGTATGACAGTGCAGGCCGCAAGCTCACGGCCGATCTTGATTATATCCGGTATAACGAGCACAACAGCTCGGTAAACAAGACTGCCATCACGGACAGTGATGGGGCAGCTGGCTACCGCGAACAGCGCAACAACTCCCAGCCATTTAATATTGACATCTATTCGGCCAAAGCCGATTATATACACCCGTTTCGCAAAAACACCCAATGGAGTGCGGGCTTCAAAACTTCTTATACCAGCGCCCACAATACAGCTGTCTATTCCGGTACCATTAATGAGGCCGATGTACCAGCCTATACGGTCAACAATCGTTTTGCCTACCGCGAAAACATAACGGCAGCCTATATTAACTATGCTGCCGAATGGAAACAATGGGCCCTGCAGGCAGGCCTGCGTGTAGAACATACTGCTATACGGGGTGAACAGTTGGACAGGAAAACAAGCACCGACACTTCCTTCAACAGAAAGTATACCAACGCCTTCCCTACCCTCTACCTCTCCTACAAAGCAGATAAGAAAGGCAACCACCAGCTGGGCTTTTCTTATGGGCGCCGGATCGACCGCCCCGGGTATACTTCCTTAAGTCCCTTTGCCACCCCGATGGACAAATACAATTACAGGATAGGAAACCCCTATCTGCGGCCACAGCTTTCCGACAACTTTGAGCTGTCCTGGCTATTCCGGAATAATTTTACGGCCGCCATTTTCTACAATAGCCTGAAGGATGGTATTGAAGAAACCATTGAAGTAGCTGGCGACGCCATTTACCGGCGGCCCAACAATGTGAGCCGCAAGCAGGTAATGGGATTTACACTCGATGGCAGCGCCACCATTACTCCCTGGTGGACGGTCAACCCCATTATTCAATACACTTATACCCAATTGGCAGCAAAACTGAATAACGTTGATGTGCGTGTACATGGTGACAATTGGCATTTAGCCCCCAGTCAACAATTCACGCTGCCCAAAGGATGGAGCATTGAACTAACGCCCGATTATACCTCCCGTCTGGTGAATGCCCAAGATGTAGATCTTCCTACCTGGTACATCCATGCCGGTATAGGCAAAAAAGTATGGAAGGAAAATGGTACCATCCGCCTCAACTTCCGTGATGTGTTTTATACCCGCCGCGATTACCAGGACTACAGTCATGTAAAAGGGATGACAGGTTTTAACAAACGCACCTGGGACACGCAAAGCATTACCCTGGCCTTAAGCTTCCGCATCAAAAAAGGCAACAAATCAACCAGGGCCCTACCCGGTGAAGCCGTGGAAGAACGCCAGCGCCTGCCCGGCGACCGGCAATAATGCATTACATAAAAAAGGTGAAGCCGCAGCTTCACCTTCTCAGCGTGATTAATCCTTCTTACTCACGCCAGTCATTTATCAATAGGTATCGTATCCAATGCTGGTACATTACCGGCAAAACCAATATATCCTTTATTCTGGTTCATGCGCGCGCTGCTATTGGCCTGGATAGCAGAGGAAGGTACGGGCCACAATACATGGTAAGGACTGATGGTATATTTATCTCCATGATTGGTAACAATGCCCGTTCTGTAAAACACATTATTGGCAATGATCCGGTCATAGAAATAATTGTCATCCGAGAAATTCTCCAGCTTGTACGTCTTTCCATTTTCCGCTACTTTGCCCGTTTTGGCAAAGAGGAAGGAAATACGGGTAAGCTCTGTCTTACGTGGCTCCTCAAAGAACAATTCCCGGGCACGTTCATCCAGTATCATGTCCATATTTACCATGCTGGCATCCAGGTAAGCGGCGCATTGTGCACGCGTACGCACCTGGTTAATATCTGCCAGGGCATTGGCCGGCTGTCCTTTCCAGAAATAGGCTTCCGCTCTCAGCAGGTAGGTTTCGGCCAGCCGGAACATATACCAGTCTGTATGGCCACCCTGCATCGGCGAATTCTCTGCATCGGGAATGAAGATCTTGTAATGTGGCCAGCCAAACCAACTCCTGATCGTATCTGAACAAAGCAGCGCATTACTCACCGGATGCCGAAGCCGCAGGTTCTTCATATAAGAAGTATCAGCAGGCGCCTTTTTCAGGTCAGGATCATTGTATACCATGTCTTCCATATTCATCCAGTTGCCCTTGGCATGGCGCAGGTCGTTGGCATCATCCCATATCTCATACTGACTATAAGGTGTAGGACGGCAACGGCCAATACCACGGCCAATAAAGTTGGACTGTACATATTCAATATTCGCAGCCACCCCATCGGCTGTACCTTTCCGGCCAATGGGCGTAGTGATGTAGGTGCCCCAATAAGGAACAGCTTGCCGCATAATGCGTATGCCGCCATCAAACTGCCCATCACCAAACCGGTCGATGATCATGAACAAACCTTCCTTATTTTCACCCAGCGATTTATTTTCCGGCCGGTGCAGATCCCAGATCACATTCTTTTTGGTGACTCCAAACGGATTGCGCATCAGGCTGTAAACACCACTGTTGATAAGGGTAGTGGACATCGTAATAGCTTCATCAAATAAACCCAGCGCCAGGTATACCTTGGTAAGCAGGTGACGCACCGCTCCCTTGGTCACCTCTCCCCGGTTTACATTGTCCGGTACCCATTTTTCGGCAAACTCCAGGTCCTCTTTGATCTTCTTTAATACTACTTCCCGTTTCACCGTCTGAAAGTCCAGCTTGGGATAATTGTATTCTTTCAGCGGTATCGGGATATCTCCAAATTGGTTGGCCAGGCGGTAATACCGCAACGCACGATGAAAGTAAGCGGATCCGAGTATCCCATTACGCTCTGCCTCAGAAGCATACTTGGCATTGTCTATAAAAGTGATCACTGAATTGGCGTATTTGATGCCCCGGTACCCTTCGCGCCAGTAATAACCAATTTTGGAATGGTCGGCATCATCAAAGGCTGTATTATCGGGTGTGATCAGCAGGTTGAGGTCTTGCGCAGGGCCCGACTTATCCGTGATCCCCTCTACAGAAACTTCCGAAAACAACATTTCGGTAAGGATAGGCGGGTTGTCTCCATAATATTCAATACGGGCATTGCGGGCACAGGCTACCAGGCCCGCACGCATACCAGCAGCATCATTATAGGCATTCTCGGGCGTGAAGAAGGAAAGTGGTTCCGGCTTCAACCAGTCTTTTTTACAACCAGCCATGATGACCAGGCCAGTTGCAGCAAGTATATATACAGTTCTTTTTATAATCGGTTTCATATACTATTATTGATTGGATTAAAAGGTTACATTCATGCCCAACGTATACGTGCGCGGGGCAATAGCAGTGGAAATAACTCCATCCGTATTCCTGTTCCTGAATTCAGGATCCCAATAAGTCCAGTCAGGTGCATACAGCCCGGCATTCGTTACATTCACATACACCTTCAGGCTTTCCAGGTGGGCCTTCTGTAGCAATGGCTTGGGCAAGGTATAAGCCAGGGAGATCGTATTAAGCCGGATAAAAGATGTTTTCCTGTATACACTGTAAGAAGCACTGCCATTGCTGGAAAACAACCGGGCATAATCATTAATGGGATTACTGGCTGTCCAGTAAGGAAACTTATAAGAGTTTTGCCTGTCCTGAAAGCCGCTGTTGTTCTTGGCCTGGTTGTAATCACTCATTTGTCCCCAGTTGGAATACAGTGAGAAAGCAAAATCAAAACTCTTATAAAAGGTAAACTCCTGGCGCATGGTCCATTGAAAACGCGGCGACCTGTAACCCAGGAACTGCCGGTCATCATTGGAGTATTTATAATCGCCATTAACATCTTCTACTTTAAAGTCGCCGGGATATACCCCATATTTTTTGGCTTCAGCCGCTTCATTGGTCTGCCATACCCCCAATACCTTTTGGTCCCATATAACATCTATATCCTTGCCTATAAACCATTTATTGACGAGGTCATCTTTTTCCTGCTGCCCAATGAGCTTACCATCCTGGTCGTACACATTTACGGGGCCATAAAGCCGTACTATTTTATTGCGGTTGAACCAAAAGTTGACAGCTGTTCTCCAGGAGAAATTCTTGTTATTGATATTGATACTATTCAACGATACTTCCATTCCCTTGTTCTCAATTTTACCGAGGTTGAACATCACATAATCGAACCCGATAACGGTAGGCAAGGCACGTTGTACCAGCATATCCTTCGTCGATTTATCATATACATCCACCGAACCGCTCAGGCGGTTATTCAACAACGCAAAGTCAATACCCAGGTTAAGGGAAGTCGTTTTCTCCCACTGAAGATTGGGATTGGCCATGCGATCGGTGTACAACTGCGATACCGGGATAACAATCCCTGCGGCAGAAATGTATTGGTATTTCCCCGGTGTGAGGTTGGAGATAGCCTGGTATCGGCCTACATCCCGGTTACCATTCAACCCATAAGATACCCGGAACTTTCCATAGTCTAGCCACTTGGCATCCTTCATAAAATGTTCTTCGGAGAATACCCATCCGAGGGCGGCGGCAGGAAATCCGGCGCGTGGGTTTTGCTGACCAAAAGCAGAATAGCCATCCCGTCGATAGGAAGCCGTGAGCATATAGCGGTCTTTGAATACATAGTTAATACGACCCATCAAGGCATCGCCCGTACTTCTCTGGTCATCGCTTTTAACAATGGGTTTTATCCCTGCACCAATATTGCTGTAACTAAGCACATCTTTGGGATCGAAACCTTCATTATCGATCTGCTCTCTCCAGGACTGGAACTTTTCAGCATTCCACAGGAAGGTAACATTGAACTGGTGCTGACCAAAAGTCTTATCCCATTTGATCACATTATCCACCTGCCAGTTGTAGGTAGTTTCTGTAGTACGCGTGGCAATACCTTTACGTACCCGATAAGTGGGATGCAAGGCAGATACGCCATTGAAATACCGGTAAAAATCGAAGCTGGGAGTAAAATTGACCTGATAGGAAAAACCAAATGGCAAGGATCCTTTCGCATAGATACTGCCAAATAAAGTATTGTTTTTTTGTAAACGATTGGTATACGTATTATCAGCAAATGGGTTGGTGTTATTGCCAATATCATCATTGGGGCTATCGCGCAGGGTAGTGCCATCGGCATTGTACACTTCCCCATAAGGTGATGCATTCACCATTTGCCCCCAATTCACCGGCACCTGGCTTTCATCACGATCAGCAAACTGCATATTAAGACCGGCGGTTAAATACTTAGCGATGCGCCCTTCAATATTGACCCTTGTCCTGAACGTTTTAAAGCGGTCGCCCTTAACAACACCTTCATTATCCGTATAGCCCAGTGACCAATAATAAGAGAAGTCTTCTTTTTTAGCACCGATACTTACCGTATGATCCTGGCGAAAACCACGCTGGAACATCATATCGTACCAATTGGTGGTTTTCCCGTTCTTATAGTTTGCGATCTCCACCGGCTTCAGCCCCAGCCTGTCGAGCCAGATATCAATGGAGTCCCCATTCTTGCCATCACGCCACTGCGTCATCGTTACCCCTGCCGGCAGGTTGCGCGGATCGTCGAAGATGTATAGGTTGCTCAACGTATTATTGCGGCTTTTCTGTACATCCTGACGCCAGGCTACAAAGCCGGGACCATCATATAATTCTTCATTTTGTGCCAGTTCTGTTATCCCCACATTGGTGTTGAGGGTAATGGTGGGTTTGCTTTTGTTCCCCCTTTTGGTAGTGATGAGCACTACCCCACTGGCCGCTTTGGCGCCAAATACTGCGGCCGAGCTGGCATCCTTCAGCACATCAATGGTATTGATGTCATTGGGATTGATATCACTCAGCTGTCCCTGGTAAATCACCCCATCCAGTACGATCAACGGCGAAGTACCGGCATTGATCGATGACTTCCCCCTTACCAGGAGGTCGCCACCACCTTTTGCACCGGCGGCATTGATCTGGTTGATGTTGAGGCCCGGTACATTACCGCGCAATACATCCTGCACACTGGCCGGGTTTTCATTTTCCAGTTGCGTGGCCTTCACCTGGGCTACAGCTCCCGTTAGGTCTTTCCGGGTTTGCGTTCCATAACCCACTACCACTACTTCATTGAGGTTGATGGAGGCCGCCCGTAATTTTACCTCGATGGAAGTTTGTCCTTTCAATGGTATTTCCTGCGCCTCAAATCCTACGCCACTAAATACCAGCGTACCCTTGTTATTAGTAACAGTAAGCGTAAATTTCCCATCGGCATCCGTAGAGGTGCCGCTACCAGCCCCTTTAAGCTGAACAGAGATCCCTAATAATGGTTCTTTAGTTGTTTGATTGGTAACCGTACCATGAATTACCGTTTGCTGTGCCAGTACCCATGCCGGCAGCATTAGCATAGCCGACAGGTAATAGCACAACAAAGCACTCCTTTGGAAGAAATGTTTTCTCATAACTGTTGATTTTAAGTGATGAAGTGGAAAAAGCGTATGTAGCGCTCCAGGCCAATACTTACCGGCAATGACCTACGGGTAGCTCCTGCCGGAGCAGCCTGGATTGGAACAATAAAAATGGTGGGGGTAAAATAAATAGTGTTGCCATCGGGCGCAATAAACACCCGGACAAAAGAATAAGGTATTCCTTTTCATACAGCAGTTACATTAAGAGGATGCTGTTGAGGCAGTCAGCAGGATCCCATGTGATAATTTAGTCGTTTGCTGGTGCGCCTCTAGTCGCTCCAGCACTGGTTACTATAACAATTTATTGTATTTGTGACACAAAGTCTTTGCCACTAATCTAGATTGGCAAACTTTCCATGATAATCAACACAACAATGCATATAGAGCTGAATAGGATGCTAACCAATCGCATCATCTGCTGAATAAAACCTATTTAGCCACCTACAACATTGGCTCCTTTACATACAAAGTCCCGTTGTTGACATACAAGATCACCCCATTCCGCCTCCCGTCAGTGTAGCTTAGTGGTATCATCCCTCACCACCAAAACTGACCAGCCATGAAGCAGTTGCTACTCAGCTATCTCCTGTTGCTCTTTTGTTGTACCCTGCAAGCCCAGTCACCCCGCAAGTTCAATTACCAGGCCGTTGTAAGGAATGCCAATGGCACCATTGTGATGAACCAGGCCATCGGTATGCGCTTCAGCATCCGCCAGGCTACTGCTACTGGTACCGTATTGTACAGTGAAAGGCATGCCGTGAGTACCAATGCATTTGGCCTCGTGAACCTGCAGGTAGGGGGCGGTACGGTGATTACAGGTGTATTTGCAGACATTGCGTGGGGTGCAAGTGCCAAATTCCTGCAGGTAGAAGCTGACCTGAATGGTGGCACCAATTATACCCCTCTGGCCACCATGGAACTCATTGCAGTACCATACGCCTTACAGGCCGAAAAAGCCGGCGCCTTCACCGGCACCCTCACAGGCGATGTAAGCGGCCCTCAAACCGCCACACTTATTGGCGCCAATGCCATCACCACCAATAAAATAGCCGACGGAGCTGTCACCACCGCCAAGCTATCCGATAATGTAATTACTACGCCTAAGATCGATGATGCAGCAGTGGGAACTGCTAAGGTGACGGATGGAGCCATCGCAACCCTTAAGTTGGCAGATGGTGCGGTGAGCACCGCAAAGCTGGCCGATAATGCGGTAACTACCCTAAAGGTGGCGGATGGAGGCATCACCACTCCCAAGTTGGTGGATGGTGCGGTGAACACGCTGAAGCTGGCTGACAATGCAGTCACCACAGCGAAGCTGGCAGATGATGCGGTAAACACCAACAAACTGGCCAACAATGCTGTTACCGCTTCCAAAGTGGCAGCCGGCCAATTGGTCAAAAGCCTCAATGGTTTGTTTGATGATGTAGTGCTCACTGCCAGCGGCGGTACAACCCTTAATGTTACAGGCAATACCGTTGCCATTACCAGCGCTGCGGATATTACCGCTGTTTTGGCAGGTCCTGGCTTGATTGGTGGCAATACCAGTGGAGCAGCCACCCTCAGCACTGCCTTCGGTGGCAATGGCGCACAAAATTTGTCGTCCCGCAGCGACCATACCCATGTGGGACAAACCTGGGGTTCCGCCCTTGGCACCATATTGACTTTGAATTCCACTGATGCCAATGGTATTACCCAACGTAATTATACCTATGCCACCAACTATAATGGAGGCGCCGTTTACGGACAATCTATGGCTGCCACCGGGCAAGCTGTAGGTGTATTTGGTTTTACCAACTCCAATGACGCCTATGCTGCCGGTATATTTGGACAGGCCACCCGCCCTGGTGCAGCCAAAGCCGTATGGGGCCTGGCCCAGGGCAGCGGTAGCTATGCTATTTATGGCGATGGACAAGGGACCAATTCCTGGGCAGGCTTTTTCCAGGGCAGGGTTCATGTAAACGGTACCCTCTCCAAAGCCGCCGGTAGCTTTAAAATTGATCACCCCCTCGACCCCATGAACAAATACCTCTCCCACTCCTTTGTAGAATCACCCGATATGATGAATATCTACAATGGTAACGCAACACTTGACAGCCGCGGAGAAGCCACCATCACCTTACCCAATTACTTTGAAGCACTCAACCGGGATTTCCGGTACCAATTGACCGCTATTGGTAAACCCTCACCAAATGTGTATGTAGCAGAAGAAATTACAGGCAACCGGTTTCGCATAGCCGGAGGCACACCCAATGGCAAAATATCATGGCAGGTTACCGGCATCCGGCAGGATACTTACGCTAAGGAACACCCCATCGTAGTAGAGGAAGTAAAACCCGCATCCGAACAGGGAATTCTATTAAACGACACCAGGCGGAAGGCAGGCACACCGCCCCGTGGAACCACCCCGGAAGTACCCGTCAATCAATAACCCATTCCTGCCACTGTACAATACTTTTTATGCAAAATCTGCTCAATAGGAAACTGGTTTGTTGTACCATCCTGCTGCTGCTCACCATACACTTATCCGCACAGGAAGCCAGACAGGCAGTCATAGCCAGTGCCGGAACCGGCACAGTAGTCAGCGGTCAATATACCATTGAGAGTACGGTTGGTGAAACCATCATTGCCACTGCCGGCACCAGTCCCATCTGTACCCAGGGTATCCACCAGCCCCATTCACTAAAAGTGGATCTTTCTATCGACGATGGTTTCGTGAAAGTATTTCCCAATCCGGTGCATACTACTGCACAGGTAAGAATATATGTAGCAGAAAGAACTAACCTCACATTGACCCTGCATACGGCAGCAGGCCAGCAGGTGCTTGCCCGTGTACTTGAATTGTCGCCGGGTTATCATATTGAATACCTCCATTGCACCGGTTTACAATCGGGCCTGTATATACTCAACCTCAAAGAATCTACAGGCGGAAGAAAGCTTATTATAAAAATGCTCAAATTATAAAGTAAAAAGGCGGCACCTGTTGTGCAGGTGCCGCCTCTATTATTACAGCCAGTAAAGGCTGAGGAAAATTTGACTTACAAGCTCAGGCTCCAGCCATCGCGGTATTCGCGTTTTACAAACTGGTTGGCTTCATCAAAGTTGGTGATCTTCATGTTTTTCGCATCCCACAGCAGGCGTTTTCTGCCAAGGTACTTATCATCCCATCCTTTGCCATTGGGGTTCTTCATCAGGAAGCTCCGGATAGCCAGGTTGGAGATGAGGATACTTTCTGTGAACGGACCTGCAAAGGAGAACGGAGAGCTGGTCTCGCCTTTGCCATAACCCGCAATACAAGCATTCACCCACTGTACATAGTGTCCTTCAGGTACACGCTTGATCGTTTCCTTGGGCATTTTTTTCTCCTTCATCAGGATGGTAGGGAGCAAACGGGGGTTAGCGCCATAACAATCGCACATGATCTTACCCTTGGTACCGATAAAGATGGTGCCGCCATCCCAGTTACCCATGGGCTCATCGGGCAGCAGTTCTTCAGGACGCTCAGGAAGCAATCCACCATCATGCCAGGATACCCTGATATTGCCTTTACCATTTTTGCGCGGATATACCAGGTGCACAATAGAAGAAGGAGGACAGCTATCTGTATTTACTGAATCATTCCACATTTCTTTCCAGATAGTGGCCACACTGGCTTCTACACTGGAAGGATAATCGATGGGCAGTATACGATACACAGGATCCATGATATGGCAGGCCATATCACCCAGTGAACCCGTACCAAAATTCCACCATCCGCGCCAGTTAAAGGGCAGGTAGGCAGGGTTGAAATCAATTTTTTTAGCAGGTCCAAGCCAAAGGTCCCAATCCAATTCCGAAGGCACATCAAACTGGCCTGTAGGCGTGGGCACACCCTGGGGCCATACCGGGCGATTGGTCCAGCAATGCACCGTATGCACTTCGCCGATCATACCGGCATCCACCATTTCTTTCATCTTGCGCACACCGTCGCCTGAGCCACCCTGGTTACCCATTTGTGTAACCACCTTGTATTTCGCAGCTGCTTCTGTAAGAATACGTGCTTCATAAATATCATGCGTCATCGGCTTCTGGCAATACACGTGTTTGCCCAGTTGCATCGCTGCCAGCGCAGCTACTGCGTGCGTATTATCGGGCGTAGATACCGAAACGGCATCAATATTTTTGGCTTCCTTGGCCAGCATCTCACGGAAGTCTTTATAGTAGTTGGCCTTGGGAAAACGTTCACGGGATCTTTTAGACTGGCGGTCATCCACATCGCAGAGGGCTACGATATTGGCATTGGGACTCTTGGCAAATTCTGCCAGGTCACTTGCTCCTTTGCCGCCTACACCGATACCGGCAATATTGAGTTTATCACTGGGCGCTATAAAACCTTTTCCCAGTACATGGCGCGGTACGATGAAAAACCCAGCCGCCGCCAGCGAACTGTTACGGATAAAATCACGGCGAGAGGGTTTAGTCGTTTGCTTCTTTTTCATGATGACAAACTTGTTTTTAGATTAATATGTTTGAAATCGCAGTAATATAACGATTTAGCACCCAAATTAAGGAGAACTGGCCATTCCCCGAAATTAAAAATGAGGGAATCGTAAGATTTGATAATTTGAAAATACCAGCCCCCTGCTACCACTATAAATAGTAGTTTTTCAAAGATTAAGGTGGTTAACTGCCAGTAAGCGCAATTAACCACCCTATACTATTGTCAGCTTATTGCATGATCAAATTACAACTCCAGTTTCCAATTGCCGCGGTATTGACGCTTTACAAACTGGTTGGCGCCCTCAAAGTTGGTGACCTTCATGTTCTCGCCATCCCAAAGCAGTTTTTTGCGGCCTGGGAATTTCTTATTGCCCTTGCTGTCTGGTTCACTATAGTAGAAACTGCGGATACCCAGGTTGCCCATCAGTACCGTTTCTGTAAGCGGGCCAGCCATTTCAAAAGGTGAGCTGGTATAAGCACCATGTCCTTTTTTGCAGGCATCCGTCCATTGCTTTTGGTGCCCTTCAGGGCCTCCTGTTACATAAGGCCGGTCGGGCTTGGGCAGCTTGGCGCTCTTGAACTTAGTCTCGGGTAATAAGCGGGCATGCTCGCCAAATATACCAGCCACGATCTTACCCTTTGTACCTTCAAAGAGCATACCGCCACCATCATCACCGAAGGCTTCTTCGGGTAATAATTCATCCGGGCGACGGGGCATAATACCACCATCATACCAGATCATTTCTACCGGCACCATCTTGCCCCGGGCAGGGAACATGATATGCGACTTGGAAGAAGGCGGATAACTATCTGTATTAAATGCTTCCTGGAAGAATCCTGTCCACACACGCGTTACACTCGACTCCACCGAAATAGGATAACGCAGTTTCAATGCCCGGTAAGGCACATCAATGAAATGGCAACCCATATCACCCAGTGATCCGGTACCGAAATCCGTCCAGCCTCTCCAGATGGCAGGAATATAAGCCGGGTTGAAATCGCGGAAAGGCGCTGTGCCCAACCACAGATCCCAATCAACTTCGGCCGGTACTGCAAACTGCCCCTTGGGAGTAGGTATACCCTGGGGCCAGGTAGGCCGGTTGGTCCATACATGCACCGTATGCACATCACCAATCACCCCATTTTGCACCCAGGATTCTACATTGCGCGTACCATCACTGCTACTGCCCTGGTTGCCCATCTGTGTTACTACCTTGTACTTTTGGGCCGCCTGCGTAAGTATGCGGGCCTCATAAATATCGTGTGTCAATGGTTTTTCAACATATACGTGTTTGCCCAGCTGCATACAGGGCAGGGCCATTACCGCATGCATGTGATCGGGTGTACTGATCATCACTGCATCGATCGATTTACCCTCTTTATCCAGCATTTCGCGGAAGTCGCGGTAATAAGAAGCCTTCGGATGCTTCTTGCGGGAATCTACTGCCTGCCGGTCATCCACATCACACAAGCTCACGATATTTTCTGCACCATTGTTATAGGCATTGGTGATGTTTACGATACCCTTCCCTCCTGCTCCAATAGCAGCAATATTCAGCTTATCACTAGGTGCTATATAACCTTTCCCCAATACATGACGGGGTACAATAAAAAAGCCGGCTGCAGCCAGCGATGAATTACGGAGAAATTTTCGACGGGACGATGATTGCTTACTTTTCATATTGCAAATGAATGGTTGAGTGAATAAGATTCCTATTTTACTATTTTTGAATAAACATATTTTATCTATGACGATTTCCTGGGACGACTTTGAAAAGATCGACATCCGCGTTGGAACAATTCTGGAAGTTAGCGATTTTCCAAAAGCGAAAAAACCAGCTTACCAAATTACTATCGATTTCGGTGAATTGGGTATTAAAAAATCTTCGGCACAGGTTACTGATGTCTATAGCAAAGACGAGTTGATGGGCAAACAAGTGGTAGCCATCGTCAATTTCCCTCCTAAACAGATTGCTAATTTCTTCAGTGAATGCCTCGTGCTCGGTGTATATACTGATAAAAAAGATGTAGTTTTATTGCAACCCGAAAGAAGGGTCTCCAACGGATGGAAAATAGGATAGACTTTACAACATATTATCAATCGCCGGTAGGCCTGTTGCGCCTTTCCGGTACTGATCAATACCTCAGTGAAGTACATTTTATGAATGAGGAGGAAATAGCTACCCGGCCTGTTCCCACTACTCCCTTGCCCCCCATGGCCATACAGGCTACCGAACAGTTGATACAATACTTTCATGGTAACCGGAGGGTATTTGAACTACCCCTGTATCAAAAGGGTACTGAGTTTCAGGAACGGGTATGGAATGAATTGAGCAATATTCCTTTTGGCAAAACCATTAGCTACCAGGAGCTTTCCCGCCGGCTGGGCGATCCCAAGTCCATCCGGGCCGCCGGCACTGCCAATGGCAAGAACCATATTGCCATCATTGTGCCCTGCCACCGGGTGATAGGCGCCAAGGGCGACCTCGTAGGCTTTGGTGGTGGACTTGCCCGCAAGAAATGGCTCCTGAACCATGAGAATAAGATAGCCCATGGTGTACAGACCCTGTTCTGATCCACTTACTACCAGCCATTCAACCAATTGACCTAACTTACAACCGAAAACCTTACTAAAAGAGAACCCACAACTATATGCCATTTAAAGCACTATGGATTACAGAAACCGCAGATGGGAAGTTTGAACGGAATATTATAGAGCGGGCAATTGATGACCTGCCACCCGGCGAGGTAGTGATCAGGGTCTTGTATTCTGCACTGAATTACAAAGATGCCCTTTCCGCAACCGGCAATAAGGGTATTACCCGCAAATATCCGCACACCCCCGGCATTGACGCAGCAGGCATTGTAGAGATCAGCCGCAATGAACATTTTGCCTCCGGCGATGAGGTCATTATTACCGGGCATGACCTGGGCATGAATACCTGCGGAGGCTTTGCAGAATTTATTCGCGTACCTGCAGCCTGGGTAGTCCGCAAACCTGAAAATTATACCCTGAAAGAATGTATGATATTGGGAACTGCCGGCGTAACAGCTGCCCTGGCCTTGCATAAAATGGAACTCCTGGGCAGCAGTCCCGAACATGGCCCCATCGTGGTAACCGGTTCTACTGGAGGTGTAGGCAGTATGGCCGTAGCTTTACTGGCCAAATCGGGTTATGAGGTCATTGCCGTAACCGGCAAAAGCCATGCAAATGAATACCTGCAATTCCTGGGCGCTGCTAAAATTGAAAGTCGTGATTTTGTAAACGATACTTCTGGTAAAGCCCTCCTGCGCCCTCAATGGGCAGGCGCCATTGATACCGTTGGTGGCAATACCTTACTCACGCTATTAAAGGGCTGCAAGCCCGAGGGCGCTGTAGTAAGTACCGGCCTGGTATCATCGCCCAAACTGGATGCCACGGTATATCCTTTTATCCTGAATGGCATTAGCCTGCTGGGCGTAGGATCGGCCGAAACACCCATGACCACCCGCCTGTTGATATGGGACAAATTCACCCATGTTTGGAATATCAAGGATAAACTGAATGCCATCGCCAAAGAAGTTACCCTCGATGAGCTGAACGGTACCTATATTGATGCCATCCTCCAGGGCAAGATCATGGGCCGGGTGGTGGTTAAAATTGCCGATAAGTAATATGGACCTGTTGCAATGGAAAGTGATCCGGGTAATTCCCGAAGCAAGAAATACCATCAGCTATGTATTGGAAGAAACGAGTGGCCAGCCTGTAGTATATGAGGCTGGACAATTCCTCACTTTCCTCTTTGATTACCATGGCCAGGAAATAAGACGCTCTTATTCCCTGGGCAGTACACCCGGTATTGACCAACAACTGTTCATCACCGTAAAGAAAAAAGAGAATGGCGCCATATCCCGCTATATCCTCGAACACTGGACCGTAGGCACCCGCATTACCAGCCTCCCACCCTCTGGCAGATTTACATTCACCATTGATGCCAGCCATACCCGGCAGGTATTTTTTTTAGCTGCCGGCAGTGGCATCGTACCCATATTTGCCTTGCTCAAAAAGCTATTGTACAATGAGCCACAGAGTAAGGCCATATTGATCTACCAGAACCATGATGAGCAAAACATCATTTATCATGAGGCCATACAACAACTGAAAGAACAATATCCGGATCGGTTGAACCGCATTGACCTGCTTAGCCACCCCATCTTGTCCGACCTCCCACACCAGCGATTGAACAATGGCCTCCTGGAGATGCTCCTTAACAAGTTACTACCATCTGCCACTTCTGGCCAGCTCCGCTTCTATACCTGCGGGCCTGCCTCCTTCATGCGCATGGTACAGTTTACCCTGCGTGTAATGGGTGTGGAAGAAGCCTTTATCAGAAAGGAAAATTTTACCGTAGAGACCGTGCCGCCCCCTGCTTTTACCATCGACCCTGCCCCCAGGACCGTGCAGATAAACCAGGGAACAAAACAATTTAAATTTAACGTTTCGTATCCTGCCACCATCCTACAGGCAGCCCTTGACCAACATATCAAGCTACCGTATAGCTGCAAAGGCGGGCGCTGTTCCGCCTGTACAGCGCATTGTAGCAGTGGTACCGTAAAAATGAATATGAATGAGGTACTAACGGAACATGACCTGGAAAAAGGCCTTATCCTTACCTGTGTGGGCTATGCCGTTACCGACCTGGTACTGGATTTGTAAACAAAAAAGTATCGCCACGCGTTATACAATGTCAAAAAGCGGTAATGCCCAACCTGTTGAAGCGGAATTTGGCCAAATGAGGAAGTACTTACCAGCTAACCAACAAGTTATACGATCCGTTACTGCCTTTTTGCAAACAAGCCAGGGAAAGACTTCTTTGCTATTTGAGCTACATTTGACCTTTAAAATGGAACTATTTTATGAACGGACAGCAAAAAAAAGTGGTAGTCATCGGTGGAGGATTCGCCGGCGTCTACCTGATCCAGCAGTTATCTAAAGATCAACGTTTTCACATTACCCTCGTCGACAGAAATAACTACAATTTCTTCCCGCCCCTTATTTACCAGGTTTCTGCCGGCTTCCTCGAACCTTCCAATATCAGTTATCCATTCCGCAAGCTTTACCATAATAAAAAGAATGTCACCTTCCGCATGGGTGAATTCCTGCGTGTACTCCCAGAACAAAATAAGGTAGAACTATCATCGGGCGAACTGGAATATGATTACCTCATCTTCGCCACCGGTACCCAAAGTAACTTCTTCGGCATTGAGAATGTCATGAAGAAAGCGGTACCGATGAAAACCATCAACGACGCCATTGAACTGCGCAATTACATATTACAAACCATTGAAAAAGCTACCATAACAACCGATCCCGAAGAACGGAAGAAACTACTCACCATGGTAGTGGCAGGCGCCGGCCCCAGTGGTGTGGAAATATCAGGTATCCTGGCCGAAATGAAGAATGGTATCTATAAAAAAGACTATCCCGAACTGATAGGGCAGCCCGGAGATATTTACCTGGTCGATGCCGGTCCCAAGGTATTGGGACCTATGAGCGCCCAATCACAAGACTATACCCAAAAGTCACTGGAGAAAATGGGTATTAAGATACTGTTGAGCAAACAGGTTAAAGACTATGTAGACGGCCACGTAATACTTGCCGACGGAGATAAGATTGCTACAGATACCCTGATCTGGACAGCAGGTGTTATTGCCACTGAATTACCCGGCCTGCCCAAAGAAAGCATTGGCCGTGGCCGCAGGGTTTTGGTAGATGCCCACAACAAAGTACAGGGATTTGAAAATATCTATGCCCTTGGTGATAGCAGCCTTATGACCACAGACCCTGCTTTCCCCAACGGTCACCCCCAACTGGCACAGGTAGCCATGCAACAGGGCACTAACCTGGCGAATAACCTTCGCCTTGCAGCCGGTAAACCATGGAAGCCCTTTATCTATTGGGACAAAGGTACCATGGCCATTATTGGTAAAACCAAGGCCGTGGCCGATATTGGCAAATTGCATTTCAAAGGTTTTATAGCGGCACTCATCTGGGGTTTTATCCATATCTGGTCACTGATCAACTACCGCAATAAGTTCAAGACCTTTTTCAACTGGGCATTTACCTGGTTTACCAGGGATGTGGCCATGCGCTTTATATTCAGACCAAGTAACAAAAAACCTTAACGGCCCATAGCCGTTTACAATAGCGTAGTATGGATACAAGAGCAGCCTACAATACCTGGGCATCACAATATGATACCAATCTCAATAAAACAAGAGACCTCGAGGCACAGGCATTGCGGGCTGCCTTGTCTGCTATTCCTTTTGAACGTTTCCTGGAAATAGGTTGCGGCACAGGAAAGAATACGGAATGGCTGATAACGAAAGCCCAGGAAGTAACAGCAGTTGATTTATCGGAAGAAATGCTGGCCGTCGCCAAAGCAAAGGTCAACTCTCCCAAAGTACAATTTATACAAGCCGATATAACCACCCCCTGGACATTTACCAAGGGCCTGTATGACATGGTGGGCTTTAGCCTGGTGCTGGAGCATATCGACAACCTGCCTGCTGTGTTCGAAAAAATAGCTGCAATACTCAAACCCGGCGGGCATGTATACATTGGAGAACTACACCCTTTCAAACAATATACTGGCAGCAAAGCGAGGTTTGAAACCGAACAGGGGACCCAGGTAGTGCCCTGCTTCAATCATCATATATCCGATTTTGTGCAGGCTGCTAAGCAACAGGGATTAATGCTGATAGACGTAGAGGAATATTTTGATGATAACAACAGGAATGAGATACCCAGGATATTAACCTTGATTTTGAAAAAAAGTTAGGAGCTCCCCTACTCTGGCTCAAGAATCCACCTTTATTGCCCCGCGGGGCGTACTCGAAGCAAAAGATTGCCGATTGTCGATTGCCGATTCACGCCATTCCCCCTCACAGTCTCCTCCGCATCCGGTCGGGTGAATCACCAAACCATTTACGGAAGGAATGGATAAAAGAAGCCGGTTCTGCATAACCCAGTATATCAGAAATACCGGCAACTGTGTAGCGGTCGTGGCGCAACAGGAACGAACAGATCTGTTTCTTGATCTCTTCCAATAGTTCCCGGAAGGTAATACCTTCGGCACCCAACCTTCTTTGTAATGTACGGGGCGTCACATACAACGCGCCGGATACCGTTTGTATATCGGGTAGTTGAGGATCTGACATAGACAGTAACGTCACCTTTACTTTGCCTGCAAAACTATCATCCGGTTTTAACTGCTCAATCATCTTCAGATACTCCGGCACCAGTATATCTACATGCAAATGACTTGTATTTTGTAAAGCAGCCTTTAGTATGATTGGCTCAAAAGCAACCGTGTAAGTATCCGCACCACTCCACTCAACCGGATAATCTTCCTGGTAGTCGGGTGAGCTGATTTGAATAGCCACCCCTTCACCTGCCATTAACCTGATCTCGCGCCCTACTACTGCCAGCGTATATTCCAGTATAATGCGATTGAGGGCGGTACGCCCATTAGGGATACTGAAATGAATGGCCACCGCATCATTTGAAATAACGGTGTCCGCTTTTACCAATGGCATGGCTGCAGCCAGGTAAGATTGCAGGTAATGCAGTGCTTCCTGTATCGTAGTAGCCTGCAGGGAAATCTTATAAATAAGCCCCAGCAGCTTCATCGAAATAAATTGTCCGCATTGAATACCCCAGGCCTTGTCTTTAAGATGCCCGTCAATGAACTGTAGTACAGCGTACAGGTCTTCCTCTTCTACTACCGCTTGTTCATCCATATAATCGGCAGGCGCCTGTTTGATCAATGCCTGCATTTCCTGCCAGTCAATACCCCTTACCCGGGCATAGTCCATAAAATGATACAGATGTAAAGCGAGGAGTTTCATATTGTCGCAATTTATCAATTCCCAGCCGTCCGGCCAATCTACTTTTGTGTCATACAAAACAATTAAAACAATGAATATGCTTAAAAATGTATTGCTTATCAACGCACTTACCTCAGGCGCTACTGGTTTATTATTGGTGTTTTTCCCCGGCCTCGCAGCCGATTTGTGTGGCGCCACCATTTCCTGGCCCTTCATGGTAGCCGGTATTTTCCTGGTTCTTTTTGCAGCCCTGGTATTTAGCCAAAGCCGCAAACAGGTCGTCCAAAAAGGATGGGTAAAACTCATCATCGCACTGGATATCATTTGGGTAATAGAAAGTCTGGTTATTGTGGTGCCCCAATTATTCGGACTTTCTTTCCTGGGATACTTCCTCATTGGGGCTGTAGCCGGCTGGGTAGCCCTGATGGCCTTCCTGCAAGTAAAGGGGTTAAATCAGTTAGCAGCGAGGTAATAGCCTTGAAAACCAGGATACCCGGACAACCACCTTGGTTTGATCCGGGTATCTACTTTTCTTTTACCTTGTGCATACATTTTCTATTAATTATTGATCCATGTACGAGGTTTTCCGGCAATATATAAACAGTAAAACGACTATTACAGATGCGGAGTTTTCACTTATTCAGTCCCTCGGCACGCTCAAGAAACTACAAAAGAAACAATTTCTGTTGCATGAAGGCATCGTGTGGAAATACAATGCCTTTGTATGCCAAGGCTGTTTGCGCACGTATCGCATAGACGATAAAGGCAATGAGCATATCCTGCAATTCAGTATCGAGAACTGGTGGGCGGGTGACCGGGAAAGCCTCATCACAGGCAATCCGGCGCAATCCAATATTGAAGCACTGGAAGATTCGGTCATACTCCTGTTTACCCAGGAACAATTTCTCACTATCTGCAAGGAAATACCCAGCTTCAATACCATGGTCATCAATATCCTGGAAAAGAGCTTTATCGCCGCACAGAACAGGATCCATGCATCCATCAGTTATACTACTGAAGAAAAATACCAATCCTTCCTCAATAGCTATCCCAATATCGCCAACCGCATTCCGCAGCACATGATCGCTTCTTACCTTGGCGTAACCCCCGAAACGCTCAGTCGCCTGAGAAACCAAGCTGCCAAAAAATAAGCCACCTTGATAAAGATCAACGTCATTTCTTAGCAAACCTCAATGGAACCGGGGGTGTCTTCTTTGCAATTTTGTATCCGCAAACAACAAATACAAAATTGTAAAAAGACAAGTAATGAAAAAGACAATCTTTATCACAGGCACCAGCACCGGATTTGGCAAATTAATGACGATCACGCTTTCCAAAGCTGGTCATACCGTAATAGCCGGCATGAGGGGCACAACCGGTAAGAATGCCCTAGTAGCCACAGAACTAGCTGCCCTCCCCCATGTTTATGTAGAAGAAATAGATATTACCAGTGATGCTTCGGTAAACCAGGCAATTAGCAATACGCTTGCAAAACATGGCCGCATCGATGTATTGGTAAACAATGCAGCCGTTTCAGGTTTTGGCCTGTTGGAAGGGTACTCGATCGACCAGGTCAAGCATATGCTGGATGTTAACCTGCTGGGTGTATTGCGCACCTACCAGGCTGTGCTGCCTTCCATGCGGGCTGCCAGGAACGGGTTGGTCATCAACCTTACTTCGGGCGCCAGTGGCTTTACCGTTCCCTTTATGGTGCCTTATTTAATGTCCAAATTTGGGGTGGAAACGATAACCGAGGGTTTACAGATGGAGCTTGAACAATTCGGGATCGAAAATGTTACAATACAGCCCGGCGTTTACCCTACCGAAATGAATAATGGTAGTAAACCTGGCATCAACTCGGACAGGCCGGACATAGTAGCCGCTTATGGCGATATCGCCGTCCAGCAATTCAATGGCATGGGCCAAATATTGTTTGGAAAGATGGTGGAATTCAAAATGGACCCGCAGGTGATTGCAGATGGTGTACTGGCACTGGTGAATATGGAAAAAGGAACCCGCCCGTTGCGTTATCCACTGGATGCTGTGGCCCAGGGCACAGATCATGAGTTTGTTCAAGCCAGGGCCAATATCAAAGCGAAGTGGGCAGCCAGCTACGGTTTTATCGCTCAATAAATTAACTAAAATTGCTATCATGGAAGCTAAAACATCAACGATGCCCACATCAGAAAAAGAATTGTTCATCAAAATGGTGGTCTCCAACTGGGAATTACAAAATGCCCGGGTGAATAAATTGATCGCCAAATTGTCCGACGACCAAATGAATGCCCCCACTGCTCCAGGCCGTAATACCGGCACCTGGATATTGGGCCACCTCATCGCAGTCAATGATGGCATGATCACCTTATTGGGATTGGGCGAACGGCTATTCCCCGAATTGGAAGCAGCCTTTACCGGCGAATTAAATAAACCGGGTGTGGTAACTCCTCCCCTGGCCGATCTCAAAAAACAGTGGGACACCCTTAATGCAAAGCTAACAGCCTATTTCAGTGCCCTGCCTGCCGAAGAATGGTTTACCGGCCATACCTCCATTTCACCCGAAGACTTTGCCAAAGAACCACACAGGAACAAACTGAATATACTGATCAATAGAACAAACCACCAGAGCTACCACCTGGGACAATTAATATACCTGGATAAAAAACAGTAAACATTAATCATTAACCTGATCGCTCTTTTTTGGAGGCCCGGCTATTGCAGCCGGGCTTTTTGTTGTAGGTCATGGGGAATAGGTCACTTGCATTGACCATACTTTATCATTACATTTATGCCCGTTAATATTTGTATACCCCTCAGCCAGCATCACCATGCATTATATTTATGTTATCCCGGCATTATTGGCCGGTTTGGTGGCAGTAACATTAATAGGGACTATAGGCGCCATCGCTTCGCGTCGCCTTAACTTTAACTACATGTGGCTCAGTATTGCCTCTTGTATTGTATATACCTATGTGGGATATCGCGTCGCCGCCAATTACGGTCCCTTGATGGCCGTAATTATCAATAACCTGGTGGGATTTTATGATGCTACCGTAGGCCTTAAACTGGCCATGGGCCTGAAGGCCAACTATGAATTAAGTGAAGAAGAGAAAAAATACCTCACCCCCCCTTATACTATTTCTTCCATGCTCTTTATAGCCACGGCTTTGGCCCTGCTAGGTTATTATATTGTTACCCATTGATCAATTACCGGCATCCTCACCTACTAAGCAAGTTGAGGCTACGGGTTTGTTGTCCGTCTCCAACTCCCCACACCTGCTCTTAATAAACGCTGCATTGGCTTGCCCCCAGGCTTCCATTTTCACCAGTATGGGGAGTATACTTTTTCCGAGTTCAGTCAGCGAATATTCCACATAAAGCGGAAAACCACCAAACACTTCTTTCGTGATCACGCCAAACTTAATCAGCTCACTCAGCTGCATCTCAATTACCCTGGGACTGGCCGTATTAATGGCCCGCTGCAATTCACTGGGACGTTTGGCGCCCCGGTTAATGGCATCAATGATACAAGGTTTCCATTTGGCCCCAAATACTTTCATCGCCAGGTAGATACCACAGTTCAGGTCTTCCTTGATCTTCTTTTCGTACATCTTTTATTTGTAAAGTTACCACAATACCCCCCATCCTCCGCTCCTACCCCATACCGATAAATTATTCGGTATAGGAATAATTGTTCGGTTATTTTTCTTACCCCACGAAAGTCCAAATTTTGCATCGTCAACAGAGATCAACCAATCATTTTCTACAGTATGAAAAACACAAACAAGCTGGAATTAAACGATGTATTTCAAGTATTGCGATGGGCATTAATCATATTCATTACCTGGACATTTATGCACGGGGCCGATCACTACCTGGCCTTTACGAAGGAGGCACTCGGCAAATATTTCAATTACCGCTGGTTCCTCATAGCCCATATCACCGCAGGGGGCGGCGCCCTGATCCTGGGACCATTACAATTTTGGGAAAAACTGCGCAACTATAGCTGGAAGCTGCACAGGATCATCGGCTTCCTCTACCTGCTGGCTATCTTGACCAGTTCCATTAGTGCCGTCGTACTGGCGCATACCACCGCTTATGCAATCAACTGGGCCTATGCCTTCTCCGCGCAGGTTTGGGTAAGCGTTTGGATCATTACCACCTTCATAGCGTATTGGGCTGCCATCAAACGCAGGTTCAAACTCCATAAAGAATGGATGGTACGCAGCTATATCGTCACCCTGGCATTTATCGTTTCGGGCCTGGCTCTCAAACTACCCATCGTACAGCAACTGGGCGACTTTGCTGATATCTCCCCTTCCTTCTTCTGGATGGGCTGGTCGGTGCCCTTGTTTGTGTATGAGGTGGTGTTGTCGTTTAAAAGAAAGAGTTGAAGTAGAGGCCAATCCTGTTGGTACAGCATTGGCCTCTCGTAGGCGAATCATCACCGCTTTACACTGCACAACATATCCGAATGGATATTAAGCCCAATATTAGTGAGGTTATAAAGGTGTTCACTGCCCACCAGCCAAACGATCTCACAAATTTCACGTTCCGAATAGTACTGTGCCAACCGGGCAAAGGTGCGGGGATCCGCCTTTTTATCTTTGGTAAGTTCTGTTACGTAGTCCAGCGCCGTCCGCTCGGCATCCGAAAAAACAGGATTGGTGGGATAATCGTGCAGCCCATCGAACTTGGCCTCATTCATAGATTCGCTCATCGCCGCAAACCGCGCCGCATCCATACAAAACAGGCAGATATTGATGCGCGCCACCTGCTCACGAAGCAACAAAACAGTTTCAGCAGGCAGGGTCAGCTTTTTATCGAGCTTAGATACTTTTGCATAGAACAAGCCAAAGGCAGTTGGTAGCCTCGCCGAATGCACTTTCAATGGCATCAGCACTTTGCCAAATTGCTTGCGGGTAAAATAATAAGCCAGCTTCATCATCAGCCCCTTTGGCTGTTCAATAGGAGAAAGAAAGGTATCCATTTTGCGTAGTTTTATTAGGTGAATAATTGATATTATACCCTAATAATGACCGGAACGAAAGGAATTGGACACCCCTGGTAATGTTTTTTATCAAATATTTTAAGCAACAGAATGCGGGATGGGCTCCCGTGTTAAAGTAAAAGCCGCTTATTGTGGGTAATTGGGATGCTAATTCGCAAATATCTGTGTAAAGTAAAGCCTGCTGTTTTCATCCCGTGCCACCCCAATACCCGTCAGTTTATACTTGCCTTCAATATTCTTCTTGTGACCGGGGCTCCTGAGCCATCCATCCACCACTTCCTTGGCCGACCGGCTGCCATAAGCCACATTTTCAGCCGTAGCCGTTACACCCGGTATTTTGGAAGTAATGACCTTACTGCGGTAAGAAAAGCCATCATGGCCAAAAGGCGACCGGTGTGAAGCCATCGCAATCGTATGACGACGGGCTTCTGCTTCAATAACAGGATCAGTAGCCAATGCCGGTAACCCCTTCTTTCTCCTGTATTGGTTGATCAAATCCAATATCTGATCCTCCAGCCCGGGGGCTACCGTGGCTGTAGAAGGCTTCGGCAGCGCCGCCCTGCTGGTAGTTTTGGTACCCGTAGCCGGTTTGGACACGATGGAAGCCGGCTTACTGCTGGAACAGGAAGAAAAAGCAATGATAAAAACACTGATATACAATACAATTGTGTAAGAAAGTCCCCTATGCATGAATAACTGAATTTACTATACCCCCTTACTAATTTTATACCAGCTTTCGTGAAGGAAATGAAAATTGTACCTCACAACTCCAGCTCCATCTTCACATCCGCCGTGGCAAAAGGCGAATGTTCCACCTTCACATGCCGGAATCCATATTTTTCATACAAACCAATCGCTGTTTTGAGCTGACTATTAGAGAAAAGCGACAGTTTTTTTGCCTTCCACGCCCGGGCTGTTTCCATACATTGATCAATCAGCAGCCGGCTGATGCCCTTGCCCTGCCAAGCAGGTACAACAGCCATTTTAGCAAATTCATATTCCCCTTCTCCTTCTTTCATCAATGCGGCCGAACCTACTACTTCATCTCCCGCCATTGCCAGGAAAATGATACCTCCCCGGTCAATGATCGTACCCCGTGGATCATCCAATACCATCAGGTCATGCGATTCCGTTAGGTTGTATTTATCCAGCCATTCCAGGTTAATACGTTTGAAATCGGCGGCATACCTGTCTTCGTATAGAACAATAGTGATCATAGAACCATTTTTAGGTCTGTTAATTAAAATAAGAAATAATAATGGAACTGCCTGGATGCAAATAAGTGCACCTGTTTAGGCATTGTGTTTTACGTGGACCAGCGAGTAGAAAGGCAAGTTAATGAAATTTTACCGCATGTCATTTAATTATGAGGAAACTGCCCATCATGCAACAGGTAAAACCACCGGACAGGCCGATATTTTTGAAGGCCGGTTCGTCAAATTGGAGCCCAATAAACTAATCGTGAAAGAAGAGCATCTGAATAGGGTGATCCTACAAACACGCCTCCAACTCCTCCATCATCCCTTTACTGCCAATAAATAAGGGAGAGCGTTGGTGCAATTCCGTGGGCTGCACATCCAGTATCCGTTGGGTACCATTCGTAGCTTTGCCTCCTGCCACTTCGACAATAAAGGCAAAAGGATTGCACTCATAAAGTAAACGCAATTTACCCTTGGGCTTATCCGTCGTTCCGGGATACATAAAGATGCCCCCTTTAATGAGGTTGCGGTGTACATCGGCCACCATACTGCCTATATAACGTTGCGTATAGGGACCGCCATTGTCCTTCGTTTTACGCTGGCACAGGTCAATATATTTCTGTACGCCGGGAGTATACTGGAAAAAATTACCGTGGTTGACCGAGTATATTTTACCGAATTCAGGGCATTTGATATTGGGGTGACTGAGACAAAATTCCCCAATCGAAGGGTCGAGGGTAAAACCATTCACTCCCCGGCGCGTACCATATACCAACATCGTGGATGAACCATATACCATATAACCGGCAGCTACCTGCTTACGGCCGGGCTGCAGAAAATCTGCTGCAACAACAGGGGTGCCTATGGGACTAATGCGGCGGTACACACTGAAGATGGTACCTATCGACACATTCACATCAATATTGCCGCTGCCATCGAGCGGATCGAACATACAGATGTATTTTGAATTGCAGCTTACCGAATCATCAAAGGATACAAAGTCGTCCAGTTCCTCACTTGCAATGCCCGCACAACTCATACCATGCTGTAATACACCCATAAACTGGTTATTGGCAAAAATATCCAGCTTCTTCACATCTTCCCCCTGCACGTTTACCGCACCGGCATCACCCAGGATATCCACCAGGCCCGCCTTATTCACTTCCACATTTACCCTTTTGGCAGCCCGCCCCATATCCCGCAACAGACCACTTAACTCACCCGTAGCATGGGGGAAATCCCTTAGCTGTTGGATCGTAAACTCATCCAGGGTCATTACTTGCCGGTTGATCGTACTCATGTAGCTGGTTTTAATGTTGGTTAGGTAAAGTGGTGCCAAAAGTAAGGCGAAAGCCCTGAAAGTCAAAGTTTGCCGCAAACGCCAAAGCCGCACCCACACTGCAAAAACGGTATAGCTAAAGCAAAAAAAGGCTTTTTTTTATCCATATTATATCCCCGCCCACCTCCCCTTCCAACTTTCCAACCTATCAACCCGTAACCTATTAAGCATCAAACTATCAGATTTTTAACGACTTTTGCCCCCGTTGCCGGGAAACTCACAAAACCCTGCTAACCATTTAACTTATAAACTGATCAACAGGCATGAAGGTTTTTAAATTCGGGGGCGCCAGTGTACAAAGCATCGAACGGATCCAACTGGTAGCCGATATACTGCGGAGTTACCCCAATGAAAAGATACTCGTCGTTATTTCCGCCATGGGCAAAACCACCAACGCCCTCGAAAAAGTAACCGACGCTTTTTTCAACAACCACCAGGAAGAAGCACTCCAGTTGTTTGAAGCCGTAAAACAATCACACCTTACCACTGCCAAATACCTATTGGTAACCCACTACAATGAAGCCCTGGAACAACTCGTCAACTTCTTTACCGAAGTAGAATGGCTGCTCCATGATAAACCGGTAAGGGGCTACGACTATTACTACGACCAGATCGTTTGTGCCGGCGAGCTTTTATCTACTGGCCTGGTAAGTGCCTACCTCAACGAAGCTGGCATTGCCAACCATTGGATCGATGTACGCGATATTGTACGGACCGACAACAATTTCCGCGATGCCAATATCGATTGGGCATTTACCCAGCAAAAGATCAACGACGAAATACTGCCCCTGTTTGAAGACAATAACCTCATCATTACCCAGGGTTTTATTGGCGCTACCGATGAAAATGAAAGCACTACCCTGGGCCGTGAAGGAAGCGATTATACAGCCGCTGTATTTGCCAATATGCTAGATGCCGAAAGCCAAACCATTTGGAAAGATGTGGAAGGCGTGATGAATGCCGATCCCAAAGCATTCCCCGATGCCCAATTTATCAGTACCCTCAACTATACCGAGGTTATTGAAATGGCCTATTATGGCGCCCAGGTTATTCACCCCAAAACCATCAAGCCATTACAGAACAAAGGCATTCCCCTACAGGTAAAATGTTTCCTGGATAAAAACCTGCCAGGTACCATCATCCATAATAAAACAGTCAAAGACCTTCCGCCCATCATTGTAGTAAAACCACAACAAGCCCTGATACACCTCGATTCCAGGGACTTCTCCTTTGTGGGCGAAAAACCCGTGGCCGACTTGTATGAGCTCCTGGCCGAGATCAGGATAAAACCCAACCTCATGCAAACAGGAGCCGTGAGTATACAGGTATGCCTGGACGACCGGTCCGATAAAATTGAGAAACTGGCACTGGAAGCATCCGCCTTCTTTGAAGTAGCCGTGGAAAAAGGACTCACCCTCCTCACCATCCGCCACTACAATGAACAAATACTACAAAAAATGATTGCCGGCCAGCGCATCGTACTCAGGCAACAAACGCCTGAAACCGTACAGGTATTGATGCAACCGAACCCATAACGCTTCCCATTATGCAAACGCCCAACACTTATTACGAAGAAAGGATCAATCAATACAGTAAGGAATTACAGGAAGTACAAAAGCGGAGCCTGCTGGTATCGGGCGCACGGCTTGCCAGTTTTGTGGCGCTGGCCTGGAGCATCTGGCAAATGGTGAAACAAGGAGATGATATTTATAAAATTGCCACGCTTGGCTTCCTGGTGCTTTTTATCCTCTTCATTCGCATTGCGCTTAACCTGGGCGACCGGAAAAAGCTGTTGGAGAAACTGCTGTACGTGAACCGCAATGAACTGAGCATATTACAATACAAGCCCAACCAGTTTGACAACGGGCTGGCATTTACGAGCAACGACAATTACTCGGGCGACCTGGATATCTTTGGCGCCAACTCGGTTTATCACCTGCTCAACAGAACGACCACGCATCATGGTACGCAGGCATTAGCGGGGTTGCTGCAACAATCCTTATTAAAAAAGGAAGCTATTGAAGAACAGCAAGCGGCGGTAAAAGGATTAAGCACGCAAAATGAATTACGCCAACTGATCACTGCACACGGTCTGCTGCACGAAGAAAAAGAAGGCAACCTGCATGATGTGGCTTCCTGGCTGCGGTGGCCTGCCATCATACAAGGCAAACAATGGCCCAATACATTACGGCTGCTGGTGCCTGCCTTCAATATCGGAAGCATTGTATTTTGGGGGTTCACAGGTAATTACCTGCCGCTGCTGGCCGGTTATTTCATTGGCTGGTGCATTGTGGGGGCCTTCGTCAAACAAATTACGCAGCAGCATAACCTGTTGGGCAAAAAAGAATCGATACTTGGTCAATATGCCACGATCCTTAAATTATTCAGTGGCGTAGATAAAGGAAATTCGGCACTCTTACAAAGGGAGCAAGCCACGGCTGCAGAAGCGCACCAGGCTATCAAGAAACTATCCAAACTTTCCGGTCTGTTTGATCAACGCATCAATTTACTGGTACTCATCTTCCTGAATGGCTTTTTCCTGTATGACCTACAATGCATGTGGTCGCTGGAAAACTGGAAGGCTAAGAATAAAGACCGCTTCGATAAATGGATCAATTGCACGGGCGCCATCGAAATGCTGAATTCCCTGTCCACTTTTGCCTTTAATAATCCGACCTACCATTGGCCTGCTGTAAACTCCAACAGCGTATCCATAGCAGGAAGAGGGTTGGCACACCCCTTGATCCCCGCAGCTGAATGTGTAGCCAATGATTTTACCCTGGGTGTAGAAGAACGCCTGGCTCTCGTAACAGGCTCCAACATGAGTGGCAAAACCACTTTCTTAAGAACAGTAGGCGTCAACCTCCTCCTGGCCCAGTGTGGAGCACCTGTATGCGCCGCCAGCTTTTCATTTACCCCCATGAATATTTTATCCTCCATCAGGGTAAGCGATTCTTTACAGGAGCATACCTCCTATTTCATGGCCGAACTGAAACGATTGAAACAGATCATCCGCCACTTGCAGGAAAATACCACACCCGCCCTGGTATTGATTGATGAAATATTGCGCGGTACCAATTCAGAAGATAAAACCCATGGCTCCGAACAGTTCATCAAAAAACTACTCCAATATAACGCACTCACCATGTTTGCCACCCACGATCTGTCACTGAGTGTACTGGAACAGGAACTGCCCGGCCAGCTCAGCAATTATTGCTTTGAAAGCATTATCCGGGATGGGGAGCTGATCTTCGATTATACGCTACAACGCGGGGTTGCCAAAAACAGGAATGCTTCTTTCCTGATGCAGAAAATGGAAATCATTTGATGCTTCAAAGTATACCTTGCCCCGCTCTGTGATAGGATGCACCATTCCCAAAACAGCGAGTCGAAAGATTGCCGATTCATCCCGCAAGCTTGCGGGACCGATTGCCGCTCATTGCTCAAAAAAGAAGCTCCCCTAAAAAGAGGAGCCTGTATTCACACGAGTAGAGGGGAGAATGTTATTTATTCAATTCCGCTTCGAGTAACAGTTTAAGTTCATTGCCCGAAGGCCGCGGAGCATCTATCGACACGATATTCCCTTTTTTGTCAAATACCATAAAACGAGGTATGCCCTTGATATCATAGTTCCGGGCTATATCACTCCAGCCGGCAGCAAAGAGCTGCACACCTTTGAGGGATTCCTTCACAATAAAATCTTTCCATTTCTGGTGGTCCTTTTGTTCATCTACAGATACGCTCATGAACACCACATCCTTACCCCGCATTTCTTCTTCCATTTGCTTGAGATGGGGTATCTCTCCCTTGCAGGGTCCACACCAGGTGGCCCATACATCTACCAGCACTACCTTGCCTTTGAAATCCGTCAACGAAACGGTTTGTCCCTTATCATCCGGATAGGTAAAGTTGATGGCGGGAGCACCCGGTTTGGAAGCTTCTTTGGCCAGCTTAGCTTTGATATCACCTAAGCGCCGTTGCTGATCTGCAGTGAGGATATATTTTCCATAGTTTTTATCCAGGTCCTGGTAGCCCAGGTAGGTTTTGAGACTACCGGCATTTTGCAAAACCACTTCCCCGCGAAGGGTATCATTCAATACATGGCCCATGCGTGCATCGAGGTCCATATTGAGCTTACGGCCCGCCACCATATCCTCCACCATCGGCAGGTAGGACAACAGGCGGTTGCCCATGGGGTAAGTAAGCAGGTAGCCATCGCGGGTATAGTCTGCAGCTTTTATGGCCTGGTAGTACGCTGTATAATCAGCAGCGGTTGGATGGGCCGTATTGGGACTGAAAATAAAGCTAATGGCCCAACTCAGTACATCCACCTTGCGCCTGCGGGTAAAGGCTTCATCAAACTTTTTGTTGCCAGTTTTGACTGGTTGCCAGGCCGGGAGACCACCAACAAAGGACTCGAGTTTGGGAAAGAATTCGTTAAAGGTCTCGGACTTACCACGGAGTAAATAAACAGCCGTTTGTTCAATATTAGCTGCCTGCTGATGCCAGGCTGCCAAAGCCATGTTCTCGGCACTGTTCTTATCAGTGAGTGCATAATTGCCATCGCCAATGGACACATTCAACTGGTCGCCGGGCTTGAAGTAAAAAGTATGTTTGTCCATGGCGATGTTCTCATTGCCAGGGCCGATGATATAAAAACCTTCTGTGGCCGGGTAGAAAAGGAAGCCAAATCTGCCAGCTGTGTCAGTCCAGGAAGCAGCTATTTCTTCCAGTCTGCCGTGGTTTACCGTATACAGCTTTACGGCCGTTTTGGCAGCGTGGCCCATGGAGCCATTGACTGTGGTTGGTTTGGACTGGGCAATGGAGAAGTGCATGCACATCAAAGTGCATAAAGTCATTAATATCTGTTTCATGTTTTTAATTTAATGGTTGGGGTTAGCGGACCCTATAAGAAAAGCTGACAATTTTACCCACGCCGCTCCAGCTATTCTGCAATACCAGGGGCCCCTGCACGGGTTGTACAGAAAATACTTCCAGTGTGCCGTTACTCCCCTCGGGCAGGCCGGGATCTACACTGGCGGCCACCAGGTCGCTGTTGCGGAAACGCAGCTGTGTGAATACCTTATTGCCTTTGTCGATCATGAGCTTACTGGCCATGGCGGATATATCGTAGGAATAGAGTTTGCCACCCACTGTATAAAAGATATAGCCGTAATCGGGGCTCACCGCAAAGAAGGAGGCTTTATTGATATCGGTGGCCGTCATTTCATCATAATCCACCTGCCTGGTATTGGTGCCCAGTGTAAAGCGCGCCAGGTAATATTTACTTTTATCCAATTCCTGCAGGATGGCGAATACATTGCCGTTGCCAAATGGCGTGTAGGTCATATAAGTCAGGTCCTTCCCGGTGTTATAATTAAACAGGGTATCGATAGTGGGCATGAGGCTCAGGGACGCTTCAGAGCCCACATGTCTTACAAACCGCCTGTTGTCCATATCGTACATGGCCGTCATGTTGGCGGCAATAGAAGCATTCGGCGCCAGGAATGGCGCTATCCGGAAGGTGCTCGCCTGGCCTTTTAATACATTGATGGGCAAGCCCCACCGGATATTGAACACACTTTCATAATAGTAGGCATTCGCCCCCTCTACCATATAGACAATGCCTGAAGAGGCTGGGGCAAAGGACTGCGGTGCAAAATTATCGGGCACATTGGATACCATTTCATATTTGATATTCATGGTGCTTTTGTACTGAAACGTTTCTGCGTCGATCCTTTCCGTCGTTTTATCAGTTGAAAGAAAGATCGCATAACCATTAGCAGCTTGCGTCATCCGGAAACAATGCACCGCCACTGGTTTACCCTGCAACTCCAGGCCCGATCCCGTACTGGCCAATACATCGGGCATAACAGTATATTGATTATTCTGATTATTCAGCTTATTGATCATATCGAGCCTTGCTTTGCCATTTACCTCCGTCATCAACATCCAACCTTCATAAATATTACTCATTACCTCCAGGTCAAAGCTTTTCTGCCATTGGATACCTGTGAGGGTATCCAGAATACGGTAGTAAATTTTGTACTTACCTGTTGTGAGGTTCATTTTTATCCTAAGGCCTTTGTTCTTTCCAAGATCCTTGCGCTTATCGGCCAGCAGGGCGCCGATTTTCATCGAAATCCATTCATATTTGTACCTGGCCGAATCACCAGCTGCGGGATCAGTGAAACTCAACTGGGGGATGATCTCGAAATAATCACCTTGCATGGCAGCATAGTATTCCTTGATACCACCAAAGATCACTTTATTGGGATCCTCGTAATCGTAATTGCCCAGGTCTTTGTAACAGGCGCCCAGCATACCTACCAGCAAGGCCGCCATGAGATATTGTAGGTAATTCAACTTCATGTTATTTGCTTTTTCAGGTTATTGAACCGATGGTCCCATGATCATATCCGTACCATCCTCTTCTTTTATGATGTTACCAAAAGCTCTTTGCTCATTCAGGTAGCGCTGCATGAACCGTCCATAATATTGCAGTTCGGCAATGGGGACCGAGGTATTAAGCCGATCTACGGTGATGCCCAGCAATCCGCACATGAGGTATAGTTTCTTCCGGGAAAAGACGCCCAGGTACCCATCCAACCAGTAAGTAGGCTTGCGTAGAATATCATTGACCATGACGCGGTGCCAGATCGTGCTCACCGTTTTATTGCCGCCGGCGGCGGTCAATTTTTTCGTGAGGTCTATACTGAAGTTTTCATTGGCCTGTAATTCCAGGTAGATATTGAAAGAGGTGGTCAACATTTCGGGCGTTCGCTTCAGCCTGATGTATACGGTATCGGTGAAGTTGCCCGCACTGATTGTAAAATCGCTCTTAATAATTTCATAGTGCTGACCTGCTTTTGCGGTAGAAGAATCGTTGACTCTTAACACGTAGCTCCGGTCCCTATTCATGCTCACGCCGGATACTTTTACCGGTACCAGAATGATCGAGTCCAGCACGTTGGAAGGCGTAAAGGCAAATGTGAATATGGTAGAATCGAGCAGGATGTCGTTGAATGATTCTTTGGGCTGAGCAGCATACAAAAAATACACCTGGGGTTTGCCATCAAAGGTCTTGATATCTTTCGTGCACCCCATCATCAGCTGCACTACCATCATGGTTAAAATCAGGTATTTCATGTTTTTAGGTTTAGGAGTTAACGGTATTGGGTTTCCGACAAAGGCAGGGGGAACACGTATTTGGCAGCATTCATCGTCACAGTCCCTGTGGTGCCTGCACTATTTTGAATGGACGTTATATTCCTCCGCTTATAGTAATAAAATAACTGGCCTTCGCCCCAAAATTCTTTCTGGTATTCCTTCTGCAGTTCGGTGGCCAGGGTAGCAGTGGGAGCAATATCAACAAGGCCCCGGTTCTTACGTACGGTATTAAAATACTCCCTGGCCCTGGTAGCATCGGTTTCACACTCAGCCATGATATAATACATTTCACTGATCCGGATCATCGGCATTTTATATCGAAATGCGCTGTCCTTGCTCTGTATATCCGTGTATTTATAAAAGGTCTTGTAGTTTTTGCCGCCTGTTGTTGGCAGTATCCACATGGAATTGTACCGGTAATCATTTTCATTGTTTTCAAATACGGCTTTCAGCCTGGTATCATTGGGCGCCAGTATAAATTTTTCAAGAAGCTCGGGGGCGTACACCAGTTTGTTCACATTGTACAGATCAATGTTGAACAGGCCGAAGAGCAGTTCGGAAGAGAATATGCGGTCGGGATCGGTACGATCAGAAACGATGCGGGGCGGATTGATCCAGGGAAACCATTTGCCGCCATTGTCCACTACGGCTTTTGCTGCTGCCAGTGCGGCTGTTTTATCATTTCGGTACAGGTGCACACGGGCCTGCAAGGCTTTTACGGCATAATAATTCATACGCATGTTCCTGTTGGTGAGCCAATCGTTGCCATCATACCTGAAGTTTTTAACAACACCCTCTGTAATGATGGGGTCCGCCTGCAGCAACCGTTCAGCCGTAACCAGATCGGCCAGGATGCTGTCAATGGCTTGGCTGGCTGGTAACAACTCAGCTATCTCTGTAGCAGCTTTGCGGTAGTAGGGGATCGATTTGGCCGTGGAATCCTTGGTATTGTAAATAGGACCAAACATGCGTAGGATGTCAAAATGCATCATGGCCCGGATGCCCATGGCTTCACCCCGCAATAGTGAATCATAGCGGGCGGGAATAGCCGGTCCTGCATACACATCGAGGTTGCGGATAAACGCATTGGCATTTACGATCACTACATAACCACCTTGCCATATATTGGCAATTTTGCCCTTGGTTTTCGAATCCTCATAATTGTAGCTCTGTAAACCAAGTTCTTCGTGAGCGGCAGCAGTGATACTGTATCGCTGTGCTACTACTTCGAGTGTGCTCATCGTGAGCTGACGGCCATATAAATTGCCTCCCGCAAGTTGGAGGTAGATGCCATTTAAGGTCAATGCAGCACCTTCAATGTCATTAAACAACTGGAGTTCTGTAAATTTATCTTTGGGCTTCACGTCCAGCCATTTATTGCAACCACCGTCAACAAGCCCCGCCAGCAGCAATAATAAAAGGATCGAATATCTTGTACGCATGATAGTAATTTGGTTGGTTTAGAACGATGTATTGATCGAGAAGGCCACTGTACGGGCAAAAGGAAACTCAATGCCCCGCTCACGCTTCATGGTGGAAATACGGAATATATCGTTGAGGTATCCGTTCACAGAAAGCGAACGCATACCCAGCTTTCTGACAATCCAGGCTTTGCCAAAATCATATCCCACCCGTACAGATTCTCCTGTGATCGTATTGTCTTGCTGGATAAACCTGGAAGAGATAGGTGTAGTAGCAGTGATCGAAATAGCTTTGAACTTCGACACATCACCTGCTTTTTTCCAGCGATCGTAGAGGGCCCGCTTGTCCTGGTTGTAGAATACATTATCATTACTGATGTTTTCTACCTTAGCGTACAAGGCCTGGTTGTATGCATCCCCTCCATACCTGTAGCGGATGACGAGACCTACAGAAAGGCCTTTCCAGGAGAAATTGGTATTGATCACGCCTTCCACAATGGGCCTTTCGCTACCCATCACCCGCACATCGCGTGGATCATAATCATAAGTGATGGTGCCATCCTGCTTTACAAACATTTCGCGTCCTGTACCAGGGTCAATGCCCTGGGAGTAAACAGCCCACATATCTTCCGGACTGTACCCGTCCTGGTACCTTCTCAGGCTGCTTCCTATCTCTTCAGTCTTATCCAATCCTTTCAGCTCAGCATTCAGACCTCCGTAAGTAGCTTTTTGTATAATGCCTGTAACGCCAATGCTCCATACCATACCACTATTGGGCTTATAAATGGGAGAATACCTGATATTGGCCTCAATACCTTTGTTGTTCAGGTGGCCTACATTTTTCGGATAAGCATAGAGCCCCGTAGAAGAAGGCAGATCAAGGGGTACGATCAAAGGGTCCGTATATTTCTGGTATACATTCACAAAGCCGCCCAGGCGCCCGTCAAACAGGGAGAAGTCAACCCCTATATTGGTTTGCTGGGTGTTTTGCCAGGCAAGATTGGGATTGCCCAGGGTAGTGAGCGTAAGGCCCTGTCCAAATAAATTGAGCGATTGCTCATAAGTATACACGGACACGGAGGTAACCTGCGAAAAGTTTTGGTTACCCGTAGCGCCGGTATTCATTTTCACCCGCAGCATCTTGATCCAGTCTTTGTCTTTGAAGGCCGGTTCATTGTGCAGGTTCCAGGCCACACCTATTGACCAGAAAGGACTGTATTTTTTATTCGAGCCAAAGGCTGTTGAGCCATCCATCCGGTAGGAGAAATCGGCCACCCACCTTCTGTCGTAAGTATAACTGCCGGATACCAGGAAGTTATTTCTCCGGAACTGACTGTACAAGGTCTTGGGCCGGTCATTGGGATTATAGCTATAAGCAAAGGCAGGATTGCCATTGGTGCCCGGCGGGAACCCTACTACCTTGGCACTAATAGCTTCGTTGTTCTCCTCCTGCACTTCCACACGGGCATTGGCAGATACCATGTGAAGCCCATTGAATAAGTGCCCATAGGTGAGCATGGCATTGGCCTGGTAAGAAAAAGTAGCAATGCGCCTGCTCTCATAGCTGCCTTTTTCGAATAGGCCTGCTTTATCAAACATGCTGTGCTCCGGTGCATAATAGGTCACCTGGTCACCAGCACCTTTAGCCAGTTGTATGGCGCCCCGCAGGTCCATATCGGGACTGAGCTGGTAGGTCAACTGCAGGTTATTCTGAAACGAGAAGTTCTTTGTTTCAAAAATATTGTTGAGGGAAGCATTGTACAAGGGGTTCACCACATATTCCTCGGCCAGCGTACGCTTTAAAGAGACTTCGAGGTATTTATTGATCCCGCCGTCTGCATTGTATTTTTCATAATACGGATTGGCCTTCGCAAATTCACTAAAAAAACCATAGGGCGATTCATTGGCTGTATAGCCGTTCACAAAAAACTTGTTCAATACATTCAACCTGTTCTTGCGGTAGGTAAGGTCGATATTACCTTGCCAGGTCTTGCGCCCTGATCCTTTCATCACCCCATTATTTATTTTATACTGAAGGCCTGCCGCATAACTATAAATAGGGTCTCCCCCTTCGGCACGGATCGAATGCCCTTGTGAGAAGCCCAATTGTACCGGTTCATTGAGCCAATAGGTATTGACCTTTCTCCGCACCCGCTCCAGCCTGGAAGAATAAAGACTGTCGAGGTACAATTGCTCTTCGATGAGCGCTGGTTCATAGATCCGGTACCGACCGGAGAGCCGTTCAAACTCCAGTTTTTCTTCGCCATTCATGAGGTTGTAGCCGCTGAGGTCGGGCATATCCAGTTTAAAATCGCCGGTATAATACAATTGCAGGGCGCCTGACTTGGGTCTTTTGGTTTCGATCACCACCACCCCATTGGCAGCCCGGGCGCCATAAATAGCGGTAGAGGCGGCATCCTTCAATAAGGTCACAGATTCGATTCGGTTGATATCGAGATCAACCACCGATCTCAACGTCGTTTCAAAACCATCCAGGATGAATAAAGGCTGGTTCGGATCAGCAGCAAATTCATTTTGCAATGCTTTCGAAACGATCGCTGTTTTACCCCTGATCTCGATCTGCGGCAATTGATTGGGATTGGAACCAAGGGTATTGTTTTCTGTAACGATGAAGGAGGGGTCGAGGGAGCGCAGGCTTTGGATCAGGTTCTGGTTACCGATCGCTTTGAGCTGGGAATTGGAGAAGGATACAGAAGCGCCTGTGAAACTTTCTTTACGCCTGTTCACAATACCAGTAACCACCATATCCTGCAGGTTATTGTCTGCTCCGGCCAGGGTTATGATCATTTCCTGGCCATCTTTTACTTTCACTGTTTTGGCCACGAAACCCACAAAACTGATGGTAAGGGTTACGTTTTCGCTGCCTGCATCTATTTCAAAACTACCATCCGGTTTCGTCACCACCCCAATTTTTGTACCCCGCACCACTACACTGGCCCCTGCAATGGGCGCCCCTTTTTCATCTACTACCTTTCCTTTAATGATGGGTGGAGCTATAGGCAACGCCTGGGTCACCTCCGCCACTGGCTCTCTCCTGCGCAGCACGATCGTTCTACGCACCGCCTCCCAGGAAAAGGGCTGACTTTTAAAACAAAGGTCCAGCACAGCCCACAGGTTCGCTTCCTTTACTTCAATAGTAACCGCATTGGCCTCTTGCAACCAATCACTTCTATACACAAAAGTATACCCCGTTTGCTCCCTGATCTTTTTGAAGACCGATTGGAGCGGAACATTCTTTTCAGACAATGTCACTTGCTGCGACATGGTTTCTGCACTTACATGAAGGCAGACACCGAGTAACAAAATAGCAGTCATTCTCATAGCCAACCCAATTTTGGAGCGGCTGCACAAAACCTGCCTGTACAGAAGTACAGACATGGCTTTGCCATGCGCAATTAAATGCATAGTTTTGGTTAGGTTTTGGTGATCAATAACAGTGTGTCAAAAAATTGTTAGCAATCGCCTTCCAGCCGGCCATGTTACAGCATGGCCGGCTTTTTTATACAATTGCTATTCGTTTCGTTTTTATTTAGCCGATAGGATCAGTTTTTTGTTCTCAATACGATAATTCATACCACTTAACTCCAGGATACGCAGCACCTCCGACAACAACAACGTACGGGGGAATTCACCACTCAATGAACCTGGAGGCACCCCATGCTCATACACCACATCCACATCATACCAGCGCTCCAACTCTCCCATCACCACCGCAAAGCGCGTATTATTAAAATGGAATAACCCTTCTTTCCAGGCCATCACAGCTTCCAGATCAGCCCGTACAGCACGCCCCAACCGGCTCCGGCTCATTACCATTTGTTCACCTGGTTTCAACAGGCCGGTATGTGTATCTGTATGTACCTTTACCGCCCCTTCCAATAAGGTAGTAGTAACATCCTCTCCTTCTCCATAAGTATTGATATTGAAATGAGTGCCCAATACTTCTACCGATCCTTCTTTATCTCCCGCCCTAAAGCTTACTACAAAAGGTTGTGCAGCATTTTTCACCACTTCAAAATAAGCTTCCCCGGTGATCCGCACCGACCTGGTACTATCCGCAAAACGCATAGGATAAGTAATAGAAGAAGCAGCATTCAACCACACCTTCGTACCATCCGGCAAAACCACCTGGAACTGCCTACCACGGGGTGTAGCCATTTTATGCATACCTACAGCAGCATCAGCCGCTGCCCGTACCTCATACACCAGCATGCCATCCCTCACCACCGCTTTCATGCCCCCTTCTTCCACTACTCCTGTTTTCGTACTGTCTAATAAAACTTCTTTTCCATTGGCCAGCGTCAGGATCGCCCCCTCACCTCCTGGCATGGCATCATGGCTAATGGTGGCAACCTGTGGTTTCACTACCCCTGTTGTTGCAGTACGATATAAAAACAACAAGCCCCCTCCGGCTATTACGATCAATACAGCCGCAATGGCCAGCCATTTGTACACGCCTTTTCTCATACGAATTACAGTAGCACCCTCCCTATCCGCCTGCAATACAGCATGCAGTACCGGATCAAAGCGCAGGCCATCATAAGTACCATCCGGCACCTGCAGCTCCAGCAGATCAGCCAGCACACCAACCACCTGTTCCTTATTGCCTTCCTGCTCCACATACAAGGCCAGTTCCTGCCTTTCTTCAGCACTGATAGTTCCTTCCAGTTGTTTCTTAATTAAGGAGTATAATAGATCCCGTTGCATCGGTTGCATGAAACACGTTTATACCAATAAGACCAGCGGGGAGCTGCCTTATACCAATCTACCTGAAAAAATAATTTACCACTTGAATATCAACAGCGAAAGAATGGAGATGGAGATCGTATAACCCTGTTTTGCCAGCCGGCTACGTAGGAATTCAAGCGAGGCTGTGAGCGTATTGCGAACCGTTTGCACCGAAAGCCCCAGTTGCGCAGCAATTTCATCGGCTGTAAATCCCTGTTCACGGTTTAGCAGATAGATCTTCTTTCTTTGAGGTGAAAGCTGCTGGATCGCTTCCTGCAGCGCGGCCTTTAAAAACTTCACCTGGATCAGGTCCGTTGTTCCTGTGTCCGGTCCCGTTGCCTGAGTTCCAACCACATCCATTGCTTTTTTTTCCACCAGCGAGCGCTGGAATAAAGAATAACAAATATTACCTGTGATCCTGAACAGCCAGGCCCTGGGATTGGAGAGTCCCGGTAACTTATCCCGGTTGAGCCAGCAACGCAAAAATGCCTCCTGGATCACTTCCTCCACCAGGAGATCAGCATGCGTGATACTATAAATAAAGGGGCGCAATTGAGGCACCATCTGGCGGTAAAAGAGCGCAAATGCCCCTTCGTCACCAGCAGCTATGCGGGCAAAAAGCAAGGTATCCGGTACTATATCATTGGTATGTTCGGGGGATGTGACTGCCTCTTCCATTGCGATGAGGCTAAAATTAATCAAAAATAGATATGTTCAAAGAAATAGTCTGTATCAAAAGCAAATGGCTGCCCCGCTATCGAAACAAAGGACTCGCAGCTCATAGCCCTCGGCTGCATTCACACACAAAAGCACGTCATTCACATACAATCCTCCCATCCCCCTTTTACGGCTCAGTACTTTAGCAGGCACAAGACATAATTTATGAACAAGATAATAATCACCTGCCTCCTGGTGATGCTGCAAATGGCCTTGTATGCACAGGTTGGCATCGGTACCAACACGCCCAATGCCAGTGCCGCTGTTGAAATTGCCGCCACCGATAAAGGGTTGCTGATACCTCAAATGACGGCTGCACAACGTACCGCCATCACCAGTCCGGCCACCGGCCTCCTCGTCATACAAACCGATGCCGATAAAGGCTTCTACTACAACGCAGGTACCCCTGCTACCCCCAATTGGATTCTTCTGAGCGCCTATACCCTCCAACAAAATATCAATACCAACAATAAATTCATCTCGGGCGATGGTACCAATTCCGGTCTTCAATTGTATGAAGGTGGTTTGCTATTAGGCACTGGCACCTATACCGGTGTCAATAACGGGCGCACCTTTACCGCCGGTCCCAAACTCATCTGGGCGCCCCATAAAGCCGCTTTCCGGTTAGGCTACACAACAGCTGGTCAATGGAACGATGAGAACATAGGTAGATGGTCCATTGCAATGGGAATGAATTCCAACGCTTCCGGCGTTGCCGCTATGGCATTTGGATTCGATGCAAAAGCATCCGGCAATCACTCCGTAGCCATGGGCGCTACCGTATCAACAAACAATCAACCCGGATCTTTTATTTTTGGAGATGCCACTCTCAATGGTCCTTATTCCAATACCGCCTCCAACCAGATGCTCATGCGTTTTACCAACGGATATCAGTTATATGCCAGCAACAGCAATGCTCCCGCAATGGCCATCGACAACGTGGGCAGGATGGCCATCGGCAAAACCACTCCTACAGAAGAACTCGATGTAGCAGGCAACATCATTTACTCCGGCACCCTCAATATGGGCATCCAATACATAACTTACGACTATACCCTTGCCGGCAACAACCGCGCCTTGCTCCCCTGTACCTGTCCGGCAGGCACGCAGGTCATTGGCGGCGGTGGCGGTCACCGCGATTGGAACAGTGCAGCCAATGATATCAAGGTGAGCTATACAGGCCCCGATCCCAGCGATCCCACCAGGGTGTGGCGGATAATAATAAATAATACCTCCGGTAGCGCAAGGGCCATCCGTGTTTACGCCATCTGCGCCAAAGTAAAATAAGACCAACACGATGAAACAAATTATCCTCCATACCTTGCTCCTTCTAGCAACCACCTGCCTGCAGGCACAGGATGCCCTCTATATAAAAAATGGCGCGGCCATTACCATTCAAAACGGCACCATCCTAACCGTGAAAGGAAATATTACCCTCGAAAACGGCAGCACCCTCACCAACCAGGGGACTCTCTATATTGGCGCCAGCCCTTCCCTAGGCGCCGGCAACTGGACCGATCTGTCAGCAACACCCGCTTTGTATGGTACAGGCAAATTCATATTCAATGCTACCAGCAACCAAATCATCAAAACACCCCATACCTTTTCACAACTCGAAATAAATGGCAATAACCTCGAACTCCAAAGTAATATCCAGGCACAAAAATGGTATCTCCAAAAAGGCACCATCACCACCGGCGTTTATACAGCCATCGTTACCGACCCTTCGGCAACTGCTGTAGAAGCCGATCCTTCCAACCCCGGCTTTAGCCAATCCTGGGTCAATGGCAACCTCCGCCGCTACATTACGCCGGCAACTGTATCTACCTACCAATTCCCTGTAGGCAATAGCACCCGCTCCAACCTGGCCACCTTAACCAATATGAGCAACAATCCCCTTACCGGCATTAACTATATAGAAGCCCGTGTTATACCCAAACCGGGAACCGACGTCGGCCTAATGGTTACAGAGGGAGGCACCACCTACCTATCCATCGCATCCGAAGGCGTTTGGAACATCAATGCCGATGTAACTCCCACCAGTGGCAAATATGATCTGCTGCTTTACTTCAATGCCTTCTCCGGCCTGAACGATAATTCCTTTGGTATTTTACAACGCCCCCTGGCCAGTACCAATGGGGCCGATTGGACACGCCCCGCCGGTAGCACCTTACAGCCTGCAGGTACCCCCGGCAGAACCCTGGCCGCTGGCTTTGCTGCCAGGAATGGCATTGCCCAGTTCGGACAATTTGGAATTGGCATCAGTGCCTCTACCGCCTTGCCCGTTACCCTGGTTGATTTCCGGGCACAACGTACAACCCCGGCCCTGGTACAACTTGCCTGGGAAACAGCTACCGAACAAAATAATCGTGGCTTCGAAGTTGAAAGAAGATGGCAGGAGGAAATCACTTTCAAGACCATCGGATTTACGCCATCCCTGGCCACAACCGGCAATTCCAATCAACTACTACACTACCAGTTCACTGATCCCAATTCTTACAAGGGCATCACCTATTACCGGTTAAAACAGGTTGACCTCGACAACCGCAGCACCTACACCCTCATCAGGGCTGTGAAGGGAACCGGTGAAACCACTGTTACCGTATTGATGTGGCCCAACCCCAATAAAGGCCAGTTCACCATCCGACTCGAAGGCAATTCCCAAAAACTACCCGCCTCCATTACCGATCTCAATGGCAGGATAGTACAACAAATCACCATTTATCAAAACACCCCCGTCAATATTGCCGGGTTGAGTGCGGGTACCTATATCGTAAGTATACCCGATGCTTTTGCAAGAGGTGAGGGTTTCCGCGAAAAAGTGTTGGTAATTCGATGAGATACATCAATAAACGATCAGCTACAGTGGATTTGTACGGGTAAATGCGTAATTTCAAGGGAGATCAAAAACCAATTACTTAACTATCCAACTCCCATTGCATGAGAGCCTTATTCCTGTCCCTGCTGGTTACCGCCTCCTTATCTACCCATAACCTGCAGGCACAATCTGCCGTTACTTTCACACCCGGTAAACCAACACCTGGCCAAAAGATCAGCTTCACCTACAACCCGGATGGCACTGCCCTGGTTGGCGTTAAGGATCCCAAAGCCCTGGCCTACCTGGTAGAAGGCACAGCACCTGTAGTACAGGAAATAACGCTTAACTCCAATGGTACCGTTTACCAGGGTACCATCACCACCACCAATACCACACTGGCTTTGTTCATCACCTTTAGCAAGGGCGATGTTCGGGAAAATGGAAAAGGCCTGGGTTATTATACCTACCTCTACTCAACCGATGGCAATCCTTTACCCGGCGCACGCAAAGCCATTGGCCAAATAGCTTACAACTACGGAGGTTTTTGGGGCATTGACGCCGATCCGTTAACGACCCAGCAATTGATCAAGGAAGACTTCCTACTTAACCCTGCCCTCAAAGAAAAATTCACCCGTGATTATTTAACCACCCTGACCCAATCCAAAGAAGAGGCCGATAAAATAGTATTGAAAGAAACCCTGGAAAAGATGCTGGCCAATACAAATGCTAAAGAGCCCGACTTTCAAATGGTTCAATATTTTTACACCCGCTTAAAAGACAATGCCAATTCCCAACGTGCCGATTCATTAATGAAAGCAAAATTTCCACAGGGAGCCTGGATAAAAAGCGAGCAGATCAGCAGTTTTTATGCCATAGAGGAAGCTGGTAAGAAAGAAGAATTGTACAATAAATTATTAACTGCCTATCCTCCCAAAAACCAGGAGGACTCCATGGCCTTTTCCAGTTTTGCGGGACAGTTGGCAATGGCATGGCTCAATGAAGGCAACTATGAAAAAGTAAAACACTATACCTCCCTCATCACTGATAAAAGATCCAGGGCTAATACCTGCAACGATATTGGCTGGCAATTATCAGGCGAAAGCGTATATGCCAAACCCAAGGATGCCAAAACCGGTAAAACATTTTCGGCCCAGGCATTGCAACTCACCGAAGAAGAAATGAATAACACCGCGGGTAAACCAGCCTTTTATACAGACCATCAATGGAAAGACCAGAAGAAAAGTACCTGGGCTATGTTTGCCGACACCTATGCGCTCCTATTGTACCACCTCAGAGAGTATAAAAGTGCCTACGACTACCAGCAAAAAGCAGTAGCAGGTAACAAACGCAGCAGTCCCGACATGAATGAGTCCTTTGCTGTTTATACCGAAAAAGTGAAAGGCCCCAAAGCAGCCCTCCAGGAACTCGAAGCTTTTGTAAAAGAAGGCAAAGCCACCGCCAAAATGAAGGAGCAATTCAAAAGATTGTACCTCAACACCAATAAAACCGAAAACCAGTGGGCAGCTTATGTACAGCACCTCGAACAAGGATTCAAGGCTAAATTGCGGGCCGATCTGGCCAAAGAAATGCTGAATGATCCCGCTCCAGGCTTTGCCCTCAAAGACCTCCAGGGCAATGAAATATCCCTGGCAGCGCTCAAAGGTAAAATAGTCATTGTTGATTTTTGGGCTACCTGGTGCGGCCCCTGCCTCGCCTCCTTTCCAGGTATGAAAATGGCCGTAGAGAAGTACAAGAACGATCCCGAAGTAAAATTTGTATTCATTGATACCCGTGAATCGGGCGACCATGATAAAGTTAAAAAAGCAGTAACTACCCTCCTTGAAAAAAATGCATATCCATTCCATGTACTGATGGACCACGACAGCAAAGTAATTGAAGCATACAATACCCCTGGTATCCCTACCAAGTTGGTCATCGACAAAAACAGCATGATCCGGTTCAAGTCCATAGGTTTTGGCGGTACAGCCGAAGGCCTCGTGGATGAGCTCACCAATATGATCGAACTGGCTAAAACAGGTGGTGAAGCAAACAGTAAGAAAACATTCTGATCAATATTTCCATACTTTTACCCAAAATCCAGGTATGGACGTTAAAATAGATGAGAGCTGGAAGAAACCACTGAAGGACGAATTCAATAAAGAGTATTTTGGACAGATCGTTGGCCACCTGCGCATAGAGAAGGCCGCCGGCAAAACCATTTATCCGCCCGGCAGCCTTATTTTCAATGCTTTTAACCTGACCCCCTTCGACCAGGTGAAGGTCGTATTACTGGGCCAGGATCCTTACCACGGACAAGGACAGGCACATGGCCTTTGTTTCTCCGTACAGGATGGCATCAAACCGCCTCCTTCCCTGGTCAATATCTTTAAAGAGATAAACAAGGATATAGGACTCCCCATTCCCAATCATGGCAACCTTACCAAATGGGCCCAACAGGGTATATTGATGTTGAACGCATCCCTCACCGTAAGAGCAGGTGAACCCATGAGCCATGCCAAGATCGGCTGGGCCGATTTTACCGACGCCGTCATTCGTAAAGTATCCGAACAAAAGAAAGGCGTGGTATTTCTCCTATGGGGCAAATTTGCCCAGGCCAAACAGGAGCTCATTGATGAAACCAAACACCAGGTACTAAAAGCTGCCCACCCTTCTCCCTATTCTGCCGACGCTGGTTTCTTTGGCTGCCGCCATTTCTCCCGCACCAACGAATACCTCGTCAAAGAAGGCCTTGATCCCATCGACTGGTCCTTGTAAGATTAGCTTCGTATCTTGCGCCCATGAAGTTCATCAAAGAGATTTTGGGTCGTATTTTTGCGCTATGGGCCATCCTGGTATTCATTATCACCCTCCTGGTGTTCATGATCCCCTTCCTGTTATTTACTTACCGCTTGCCCGATCCCAAAAAAACTTTCCGCTTCATTGCCCAGTCCAGGATATGGATGGGTATTTACCTGCCCCTCATTGGGTGCCCCCTGCGCGTACGCGGCAGGGAAAATTTCGCACCCGGTCAAAATTATGTGGTCGTATGTAACCACAACTCCCTGATGGATGTTCCCATTTCCTCGCCCGCCATTCCAGGCGGCAATAAAACCATCGCCAAAATTGAAATGGCCAAATTACCCGTATTTGGTATTATTTATCAAACCGGAAGTGTACTCGTAGACAGGAAAAGTGAGAAAAGCAGGAAGGACAGTTTTAGCAGAATGAAAAAAGTGCTGGGCATGGGATTACATATGTGCATCTATCCCGAAGGTACCCGCAATAAAACCGATCAACCCCTCAAATCATTTCATGATGGCGCTTTTCGCCTTGCCATCGATACCCAAAAAGCCGTGATCCCCGGTATGATCTTCAATACCCGTAAGGTATTGCCCGCCAGTAAACCCTTCTACCTCATGCCCCATCCGCTCCAGATACATTTCCTGCCGCCTATCCCCGTAGAGCCCAACGATACCGCCGAAACCCTGAAAAACCGGGTACACAAAATAATGGCTGATTACTACCAACAACACAGCAGCTAATCTACTACTGTCCATAAAAATACCGCGTTCTGTTAATGCGCAGGTCGCGTAAGATACCCGACTTGGGATTGATCGTGAAATTAAAAGTACGTATGGGCCCTACCGGTGTTACATTGATCGACAATTGCCAGCAATGCATTTCACGCGATATGAACATCGTAAGCGTTTGTATTTTGGAAGAATTAAAGTCGTAATAAGTATTCATCCCCATTTTCCATTTGGGTGTCAGGTTAAAGTCACCATTTACACTGACGTTGGAATTCGTCTTCGTTTCAAAACCCGAATAATTCTCTTTAAACGTACGGGTAAAATTGAATGAGTAGGATAAGTTCAGCGACCAGGCAATATTGAAATCAGCAAACTCCGCAGGATTCTGCCTGGCATATTGCAGCTGCTCCATCTGCTCTTCCGGTGTCATAGGCCGTTGGTTTTGGTTCCCAAACTGGTCATCTTTTTCCTTGGCCTTTTTGTCGTCCTTGGGTTTACTTTGGAAGGAAGTAGAAATAGCAATATTACCGTTTGTAATACGACCCGGAGAAAACCGTCCTCCTTTCCAGGCATATTCATTGATACGATACCCCATTTTATTTACCTTATAGGGGTCCAGGTTGGCGCCCGCCGTAATATTGATCTTTTCAAACAACGTACTCCGCACATACAAGCTGATTGTAGATAACTTAAACGAGTCTGCCAGGAAGTTGTACCCCCCATTAAAACCAAAACCATCAATAAGCCGTATCTTTTTGATCCCCCCTTCGCTCGTATCTTTCTTAGACCGCACTTTGGCTTCCAGGTTATTGTCAAGACCAAAACTAATCCCCCCAAACTCCCCTTCTCCAAATGGTCCAAAAATGGTTCCATCATAATAAGAGAAACGGTATTTATTCTTATTCGTATCTACCTGTGTAGTATAATAATCCCTTTTTGCCATATCAGGCTTATAGCTGATCGAGAAGGTAGGCCGAATTACGTGCCGGATAGCCGTGATCGGACTTTTAGGCCCAAAATTTTCGAACTTTCCAAAAATCGCCGTACTCAACCCCAGGCTAAAGGAGATATCCCGCGCTGTATAAAATCCCCTTTCGATAGTCGTATCTACTTTTTTAGCACCCTGATTCCAACTGCGTGTAAACCTCCGCGAATACCATTTTTCCTGGTAACTGATCCCAGGTGATACCTGCAACGGCCCCAATGAAGGCAATGAAAGCTGGATCGGTATATTGTGCTGAGCACCCCATTGCATCGTATCAATAAGCTTGCTAAAACTAAAATCCTTTTCAAAGATGCTGATCTGGTTGGCCAGGTTCGTATTCAATCCAATACCCAGTTTTTCATACCATTTCGATTCCCCGATCACCTCTTTGCGCTGCAGGGGATAAAAGGTATTCACCGTAAAAGCCACATTGGGCAGGTTCATATTGATCAGCTGCGTCGTATTATTCTGGTTGTGGTTGGCACTGGCCGTGAGGTTAAACTTGCTGCCCCATGTTTTGGAATACGTGATCGAAGAGTTCAGGTTATTCTGAAAATTCCGCATCGGGTTATTTGTCACATACTGATTGTACTTGCTACTACCTGCATTCACATTGGCCGAAAAGGTTTGCCCCGGCCTGGCCCGGCTATCTACCGTATGGCTCCACGCGATGTTAAACGTTTGCGCTGTGGTAAACTCCTGCTTGGGATCATTACTCAACAACCGCGTACTTTGGTAGGATAAGTTCATCGAACCACTGTAGCGGTACCGCTTACGATAGGTAGGCGTTACAAAAGCAGCCCAGCCCCCATAAGAATAAATATTCGTTCGCAACGTCACATCAAAATAATCATTCAATACCTTATAGTAACCGAGTCCTTCCAGCCCCAGGCCAAACTGGTCGCTGGCTGTAAACTGCGGAGGTAACATACCCGAATGCCGGCCCTGCGAAAGCGGGAAAAATCCAAAAGGAAGATATACCGGCACAGGCACCCCTTCAAATTCAGGGTGTATCGGCCCGGTAACCGCCAACTTTTGGCTCACCATCTTCATGCGTGGCGTCCGGAAAGCAAAGTGCGGCGTATCAAGATTACACGTCGTGATGATCCCCTTGGCTGCAAAATATTCCGTAGGTGATATCTTTTTGATCTTGCCACCCTGCACAAACATCTCGCCTTGCGCGGTGATCGTAGACTGCGTAATACCCTTCTGTGTTTTCGTATTGAAACGCATAAAATCGGCATCCATCTTCGTATCCGCCTGTATCACCTTGGGACGGCCGATAATATTTCCCGCCGAATCCTTGCGATACGTAGCGATGATCTCATTTTTCTGCTGGTCCATTTCAATACTGTCTGCCGTAAGGTCCATATCCTTGTACTTCACATTCCCCTTACTGAACAAGATGATCCGTTTACTGGGCACATCCAGCACCATCGAATCCGAAGCCGAATAATGCACCGGTGCATCCAGTGAGTCTTTCGACATCTTTACGTCAAACGTATCCGTTTTTAATTTGGTGGTATCCCCTGCCCGTAACGAAGCAGAGTCTTTAACAACAGGTATCGTATCCTTCTTGGGTTTCGTCGTATCCTGGAAAGCCGTTAATGTATTGTCAAAACCTGTAGTAGCAGAAATATTACCCAGCATATTCATCGTTATTAATAACAATGACACCAGGAATATCGGCAACGAAGGTTGTTTTAGGCTATTTTTGCGTCCGTTAATCATATGCAGTGGTGGGCAAAAATAGTTATTAATGCATTAAGATTATGTGAAGATTAGATAGCCCATAAAATCATAACAAAATATGTTCAAAAGGATTACAGGCACTATATTGTTCGCAGCTTCCCTCACAACGTTGATCGCTTTCACCGTAAAGAAACCCGCCCCCCACAAACAAAAGCCCGTATTGGGCACCATTATTATCGACCCCGGCCATGGAGGCATGGACCCCGGTACCCTGGGCTCCTTTTCCCGCGAATCAAGAGTAGCCCTCGCCATTTCATTGAAACTGGGCAAGGCCATCAAAGCCGCCTTCCCCGACACCAAGGTGCTGTATACTCGCACTACCGATATATTACCCGGACAAAGATCCCTCAAGGAGTCTTATTATTATAGATCCGACTTTGCCAATGCATCCAATGGCGACCTGTTCATTAGTATACATTGCAATGCCATTGGCAAAAAACCAGGCGGCTGGTACGAAAAAAAGATCGTATCCTATAAAAACGTCACTACCGGCAAAGGCAAAAAGAAAAAGACCAAAAAAGTGCCCATTTATAAATCCTATTATGTAAAAAATACCCATAAAGGCACCGAAACCTATATCTGGGCCGCCGATCGTGTGGGATTAAAAGGGGACGCCATTAACCAGCGCCAGGAAGAAAGTGGCGAAAAAACCGACAGTACCCTTACTTTCGACATGAGCTCACCCGAAGCCCGCATCAGGGCTCAGTTGTATGAGAAAAAGTACTTTTCCAAAAGCCTTATGCTCGGCAACCTCGTCGAAGAGGCATTCGAAAAAGGAGGGCGCAAAAGCTATGGCGTCAAACAACGCAATGCCGAAGGCATCTGGGTACTCCAGGCAACAGGTATGCCCAGTATTTTGGTAGAATCAGGTTTTCTTTCCAATACCGAAGAAGAAAAATACCTCAACACCGAAAAAGGGCAAAATGAGGTAGTAACCGCCATTGTAACCGCCCTTAAAAAGTACAAAACCACCCTCGAAAACACCAAATAACCCCTGTTTAGCCAATAATTAACGTATTAATAAGCATCTCCATCCGTTATTTTTGCATCTTGTCTTATATTCACCCATCCATAAATTGGCCCTGATTATAATATGATGAAGAAGATCACTTGTTTTTTGCTCATTGCGACCGTAATTACAGTACTGACCTCATTTTATACTGAACCTACCCGGCCGATGCAAAAACCTGTGATCAAAACCATCATCATCGATGCAGGTCATGGCGGATCCGACAATGGCGCCCGCGGCGATTACTCCTTCGAGAAAGATATTTGCCTGGCCATCGCCCTCAAATTGGGCAAAAAAATGGAGCAGGAATTTCCCAATATCAAGATCTTATATACCCGCACCAAAGACGATTACCCCTCTATTAAATCAAGAGCCGATTTTGCCAATACCAACAAAGGCGATCTCTTTGTATCCATCCATGTAAATGCCGGTCCCAAAATACGGCACGCCGATTTTGCAGGCTATAGAACAGAAACCTATTACACCGGCAAAGGCAAGAAGCGCAAAAAAAGGACCCGCAAAGTGCCCAAATACAATATCTATTATACCGACAATCCTTCCAATGGCACCGAAACTTATATCTGGGCAGCCGACCGCGCCGATGCCAAAGGAGAGTTTATCTCCGAACGCATGTCCGAAGAAGTGAATGATTCCACCGAATATGCCCCCGATATCAATGACCCCGAATTCAAGGCCAAGTCATTACTCTGGACCAAGCGCTATTTCGACCGTAGCCTCCAACTAGCCACCATGATTGAAGAAGAATTTTTGAATGGCGGGCGTGTATCCAGGGGCGTAAAACAAAGAAATGAAAAAGGTATCTGGGTCCTCCAGGCCACTGCCATGCCCAGTATACTGATAGAAACAGGCTTTATTTCCCATCGTCCCGATGAGGATTATCTCAACAGCAACAAAGGCCAGGAAGAAGTAGCCGATCATGTACTGGCTGCCATCAAACGCTATAAAACAGCCACAGAAGCCACTCCCGCGCCTAAACAAGGATTCTGAATAGTGTATTCTACTTTCTCCCCCCTTAATTCCCTATTTTTGTCCCTAATATACTTTTTTAGGGCCCGGACCCAACCCTCCCCAAAAAAGTATCATTTGCATACAAAATAGCCGGTAATGAAAATTTCGAATGAAACCAAGGTAGGCGCACTCACAGCTATAGCGATCGTAATATTGATTTTAGGATTTAACTTCTTGAAAGGAAGAAACCTCGCCGACCGGAGCGATAAAATATATGCCGAATTCCCTTCCGTTGAAGGACTTCAGGTTTCCAATCCCGTCCTGATCAATGGTCTCCAGGTTGGAAAGGTATATGCCATGAAAGAAAAAGACAAGAACCTGAGTGCCGTTGTTGTCACCATCAGCCTTAACAAAGACATTAATATTCCCCGTACCTCCCTGGCTAGTATCGGCAGCGAACTACTGGGTACTACCTCCGTAAAGATCAAACTGGGCAATGGTGCCGAGTATATACAGGATGGCGATACCTTACATACCATCAAAACCCTGGGCTTTAAAGAACAAATTCAAAACAGCCTCGACCCCACCCTGGCCAGTGTCAATAAAACCCTCGCCTCACTCGAACAGGTATTGCAAAACTTAAACAGCGTACTCGACCCCAATACCAAGAACAACCTGCAATCCATCGTAGCCAACCTCACTACCTCCTCCAAATCATTGGAGAAATTGCTCGATGCACAAACAGGTATGCTGGCCAAAACACTCACCAATACCGAGTCTATCACCGGCAACCTGGCTAAGAACAATGAAAAGATCAATGCTACCGTTGATAACCTCGAAAAAGCAACCGGTAAACTGGCCAATGTAAAATTGGATGAAGCTGTAGCCAGTATGCAAAATACCCTTAACAAATTAGGAGAGACCGTAGATAAAATAAACAGCAGCCAATCCTCCCTGGGAGCCCTGTTAAATGATCGCAAATTGTACGACCAGCTTTTACAAACCAATCGCAGTTTGACTACCTTGCTCGACGACTTCCGGGTACACCCAAAACGTTATGTTAACATATCTGTTTTTGGCAGAAAAGACAAAAGTGGTCCCCTGAAGACGCCTATTTATGATTCCACTTCTACACAGAAACCTTGAAGATTGTAAGATGCAAAAGCCATTCTTACTCCTTGTTTTCTTTGCGTTGATGATCTCGGGTGCTACAGCACAGGTAACTGCTACCCCCCAGCCGGGCGCTGATACCATGAAGGTAGTAGAGCTCATCTATGCCGACCGCCTGCGCACCGAACAAAGAGACTCTGTAACAGAAGTACAAACACTGGCCGGTAAAGTACACCTGAAACAAGGCAAAACCCAGTTCTATTGCGATAGCGCTATCTACAACAAGTTTACCAAGATCGTAGAAGCCTTTGGCCATGTCCACATCAATGATGCCGATAGCATCCATACCTATAGCGATTACCTCCTGTACCATGTAGACACCAAACTGGCCACCCTCACCAAAAATGCAAAACTCACCGACGGTAAGACCACCCTGCTCACCGATGAATTGCATTACGATGCCAACCAGAAAATAGGCGAATACTTCAATGGCGGCAAAGTATTAAATAACAAGTCCGTGCTCACCAGTAAGGAAGCCACCTATTACGGAGAGCTGAAAGATATTTATTTTAAGAAGGATGTCTTTTTGAAAGATCCCCAATACGACCTTAAAACCGACTCCCTTTTATACAATACCGGTACCGAAACAGCCACCTTCATTACCCTTACACATATTCAGGACAGCTCCCAAAAACGGATCACTACCCGCGAAGGTTTTTATGACCTCAAAAACCGCAAAGCCAGCTTTGGCAAACGGCCCCTTATTGAAGACCTCAAGGCCCGGACCAAGACCATTGCCGACATCGTAGATACCGACGATTCAACAGGCATTACTACCCTCATAGGAAGGGCTGTACACATCGACAGTGCCCAGGGCGTATCCCTGCTGGCCAACTTCATCCGCACCAACCGCAAAGAGGAAACACTCTTTGCTACCCAGAGCCCACTCATGATCATTAAGCAGGACAAAGACTCCCTCTATGTCACAGCCGATACCTTGTTTTCAGGCAGGCTGAGTAAAATGAAATGGCTCACCAATACCGATTCCCTGACAGGCAAAACAGATACCATTAAAGGAGCTATCACCATCAATACAAAGGATAAATCGAAAAATGATAGCGCCGACCGGTTCTTCCAGGGCTACCACCATGTACGTATTTATTCCGACTCCCTGCAGGCTGTGGCAGATAGTATGTTCTATTCCGGTATCGACTCCGTATTCCAGCTATTTACCGATCCCGTAGCCTGGGCCAGCAATAGCCAGATAACCGGCGATACCATGTACCTGTATACAAAGAATAAAAAGCCCGCACGCCTCTATGTTTTTGAAAATGGTTTTGCTGTGAATAAGGCAGGTAAGGACATGTTCAACCAGCTCAGGGGCAACCGGCTGAATGGCTATTTCATAGATGGCAATATCGACTATATGCGCTCCAGGGGCAATGCCGAAAGCGTGTTTTATGTGATGGATGAAGACAGTGCACTTGTAGGCATCAACAAGGCAGCAGGCGATATCATCGATCTGCGTTTTGTCAACAAAGAACTCAATAAGGTAGTCGTGATCAGTGAACCCAAGGGTACCATGTTCCCGGCCAAACAAGCCACCGAACAGGATAAGCTCCTGCGTAATTTCCATTGGCTCGAAGCACGCCGGCCCAAAACCAAATTCGAACTCTTCGGAAATTAAAAGCAGCCACAAGTCTTGAGCTTCGAACCTTTTCGCGTGGTGTACTTAAAACTGTATTTGCTCGCAGCTCGAAGCTTTTATACCGTCTTCACGCAACTTTAACAAGCACATTTTAATACTCCGGCACTATTTTTCGTTCATAACTCACAAACCATGCAGTATATGAAACGTATTGCCCTTCTCTTCTCCGTTACTTGCTTATTGACTTTTATCAGTCAACGATCAGCTGCCCAGGATTACCGGTTTGCGTTAGGGGTACGCCTTAGCAATTCTACTCCTACCTTGAATAGTTCCGTCAGTGGTAAATATTTTATTACCGAGCGCAGTGCTATAGAAGGATTGGTGTCGTTTGGCAGCCGTTTTGGGATGGGCGCCTTGTTGGAGATCCACCAGCCCATAGCGCCCAACCTGCAATGGTTTTATGGTGCGGGTGCTTATGTCGGTTGGCAATATGGCGATACTTACCTGGGACCCACCGGCGCCCTGGGTCTGGATTATAAATTTGCAAATGCTCCCGTTAATTTATCCCTCGACTGGAAACCCGAGCTCGACATCATGCCCGACATCAACTTCGTTCCCGATGCATTTGCCCTCACCATCCGCTTTACCTTGAAATAAGTTAGCCATCATTATACTACATAACCTGCGTAGCTTGCGACTATTGAAACCGGCAAGCCATGCAGGTTTCGTTTTTTATCCCCCCCACATCCAACGCACACCTTCCAACCTCAAACAGCCAGCCAATATAACCTCCCGCCTCCTCTATACAAAAGCCCTCTCAACGCATGCTGGAACCACTTACCCAGCCATCGCCCCCCTTTCAACTGCTCTACCCGTCAACTTATCACCCCATCCTTAATCTGCGAAATCCATGTATTAATCCGCTTAATCTGCCCTCCGCAATCGTTTGCTCATGCCGTTTTTTGCCGCTTTCAGCAGGATTAATCGCCTCTTAATATCTTTTTTATCCACTATTTGCCATTTTATGCGACAATCTCCCTAATTTGGGGCGTCAACCAGGCTAATATGCTTAAAAAAGAACGACAAGCTTACATACTCCGGCAGGTAAACCTGCATAACAAAGTATTGTCTTCCAGTCTGAGCAACGAAATCAATGTTTCGGAAGACACAATTCGCAGAGACCTGCACGAACTAGCAGAAGATGGCAGGATCATCAAGGTACATGGCGGCGCACTCTCCCACTCTTTTCACGATGTATACAACCCCTCCGGCAATATTTATCTCCATGACCACAAGAAGGTCATTGCCGAAAAAGCAGCAGCGCTTATAGAGGATGGGATGTATGTATTGACCAGTGGCGGCACCACCATCCTTGAACTGGCCCGTGTATTACCACCCCAGCTCAGGGCCACCTTCGTGTCCGGTAGCCTGCCCGCCATCGTAGAATACCTGCACCATCCCAATATTGAGGTTATCGTCATAGGCGATAAAATTTCCAAGAACAGCCGCATCACCGTTGGTGGTGATGCCATTGCCAAGATTGGCCATATACGGGCCGACCTCTGCTTCCTGGGTGTAGATGCCATCCACGTACAGCAGGGAGTTACCGACCACGACTGGGATGTGGTGCAATTAAAAAAAGCCATGATCGAGTCTTCACAAAAAGTCGTCTGCCTCAGCATTGCCGAAAAAACCAATGCCATTAAACCTGTCCACGTATGCCCCGTCAGCAGTATCCACACCCTGATCACTGAATTACCACCGGGCGACCCCTTATTACAACCCTATGTCAACGCTGGCATTGAGGTCATTTAATCCAACAGTCATTTCATAAGCAGTATACCTATCCGTACCCTTTTTCCCATAATCATCCGGCTCACAAAACACAAACGAGGCTCCATACACACTAAATAACAATTTATGAGAACGACTAAACCACTATTCTTGCTTGTATTGCTTTGCCTCACAGGCTTTGCTTATGGGCAAACCATTACCGGTGATATCATCGACAAGTCCAGCCGGACACCTGTTGCTGCTGCTACCATTACCGGTAGCAAAAGCAAAAAAACAGCCGTATCAGATGCCAATGGAAAATTTACCATCACACTCGATGGTGACAAAAGCATTGAAATATCCTATGTAGGATATACAACCCAAACCATACCCATTACTACCGCCGCCAATTATTCCATCGAACTGGAGCCGTCCAATACCTCCCTCGACCAAGTCGTAGTAGTAGCTTATGGTTCTCAGAAAAAAGCCAACTTGACCGGCGCTGTCACCACGGTTGATGTTTCCAAAACCATGCAAAGCAGGCCCGTAAACGATCCTGCCAAAGCCCTACAGGGTGTGGTACCAGGTCTCACCATCACCTACAGCAATGGTGGCCTCACAGCTGGTCCCGGCATCAATATCCGGGGTATTGGATCCGTGAGCGGATCCAGCAAACCACTTATCATGGTCGATAACGTGGAAACACCCGATCTGTCCATTATCAATCCCAATGATATTGAAAGCGTGTCCGTATTAAAGGATGCCGCCTCAACCTCCATCTATGGCGCCCGTGCTGCATTTGGAGTAGTGCTTATCAAAACCAAGTCAGGTAAGCGCAACCAAAAAACATCCGTTGTTTATTCCAACAATTTCTCCTGGAACAAACCCACTACCCTGCCTGATTTTGCGGATCCTGTACCAGAGTTGACAGCCCTTGATGAAGCATCACAACGTTCCAACATCACCAACCCCGAGATATTCGGTATGAAGCTCACCACACTGCGTGATGGCATCAGAAACTGGCAACAGAAATATGCCAACAACAGGAAAGGTTTGGAGATGGTGGACGGAGAGGATTTTGAATACAACCCCATCGAAAAAAGAATGTATTTCTACCGTGTATGGGATGCCAAGGATATTATGCTCAAGGATTATACCACTGAAATGCAGCAGAACATCAGCATTCGCGGCGGTAGCGACAAAGTAGGATACTATGTTTCTACAGGTTACAGCCACGAAGGCGGTATTATGAAAATGAATCCAGACGATGTTAAAAAGTACAACATCACTGCTGCAGTAAATGCAAGTGTTACTTCCTGGTTGGATGTAGATGCTAAAATGCTTTACCGCAACTTCAAATACGAATCCCCCTTCCAATACCAGGACTATTGGTATTATTTCTGGCGTTGGGGCTCTTATTTCCCTTACGGCACCTACAATGGCAATTATTTCCGCCATACCCCTGCCTACCTGGCCCAGGCCAACACCAATAGTGTGGTAGACAACTACAACCGGATTGACCTTGGCGCCACTTTCAAGATCACCAAAAACCTGAATATCCGCGCTGATTATACCATTGGTCGTGATAACGTCATGCGCCATGAAGCAGGCGGCCCCGTAATGGCTTACGACTTCTGGGCTACCGAATACCCCAAACTGGCCAACGTAGCTACCGTAGCACAAGACCGCACCTCTTATGGCTCTGGCAGGTACCTGGTCAATACATTGAATGCTTATGCTACCTACAACAAAACACTCTTTGATGACCACAATTTCAAAGTAACGGCCGGTGTAAACATGGAGCAAAACGAGTACCTGAACTTCAATGCTGAGCGCAGATCTCTGCTGGATCCTGATAAAGATGAACTGGGTCTTGCTACCGGTGATCAGTTCGCCACTGGCAGCCATAGCAAAAACTCCTATGCCGGTTATTTTGGCCGCATCAACTACGACTACCAGGGTAAGTATCTCCTGGAGCTGAATGGCCGCTACGATGGTTCATCTTCCTTCTCTCCCCTAGACCGTTGGGCCTGGTTTTCTTCCGCTTCTGCCGGTTACCGCATCAGTGAAGAAAAATTCATGGACTTTATAAAACCTGTTGTGTCAGACCTGAAAATCAGGGCTTCTTATGGTTCAGTGGGTAACCAGGATGTAGGCGGCAACTTCTACCTGCCAACTATGCCCAATGTGGCGGCTAGCTGGATATTACCTGGCTCTACTACCCGTGTACCAACCATCAATCAACCAAGGCCCATAGCTCAATCCCTTACCTGGGAAAAAGTAACCACGCTGGATATTGGTACCGATATCCGTTTATTGGATAATAAACTGGGCGTCACCTTTGATTATTATGAGCGCAACACATCCGGAATGCTTATCAACCCTACATTACCCGCAGTCTTTGGATCTACCACGCCTAAGATCAACTCTGGAGAAATGCGTAACCGAGGTTGGGAACTGAGCATTGATGGAAATATGAATGTTGGAAAAGACCTCAACCTTTATGGCATACTGACCCTATCTGATAACAAAGCTGTGATCACCAAATGGGACAATCCCTCCAAGCTGATCAATCAAAACTATGCAGGCAAAGTATGGGGTGAGATCTGGGGCTTTGAAACCGATGGCTTCTTCCAGTCTGCGGAGGAGGTAACAAAATCACCCAGCCAAACAGGCATAGCCGGTGATAAATTTGTATATGGTCCTGGTGATGTCAAATACAAAGACCTGAATGGCGACAATGTGATCAATGGAGGCAAGGCAAGTGCCATCGATCCAGGCGATATGAAAATTATTGGTAACAGCCAGCCCCGTTACCAATACAGCGCCCGCTTAGGTGGTACTTATAAAGGCTTTGACCTGGACATCTATATCCAAGGTGTTGGTAAACGCGACTATTGGGGTATTGGCAATATTGCCATCCCCATGTACCAGGGCGCCGATATCCTGTATGCCCACCAATTGGATTACTGGACACCCACCAATACCGATGCCCGCTATCCACGCAACTTCATCGGTAATACGACCGGTAAGATCAGTGGATTGGCCAATGGCGGTAATAACTTTTACCCGCAAAGCAAATACCTGCAAAACCTGGCTTATTGCCGTTTGAAGAACATCACCCTGGGTTATACCTTACCTACGGCATTGGTAACAAGGTTCAAGATCCAAAAACTGCGCATCTACGTGAGTGGTCAAAACCTGGCCGAAATTTCCAATGTAGGGCTTCCCCTCGATCCGGAAATTACCGACGGCGGCGACTTCAACTTCCTGGGACGGACATTCCCCTTCGAAAGGAATTTCTCCTTTGGCTTACAGGTAACACTTTAACCGATTTGTGCAGCATTAAAATCTGAAATATGAAACTTACGCATAAAATAATCGCACTATCCGCAGCAGCTTTATCATTTGCCGGATGTTCCAAATTTGTTGAAACAAAAGTGCCGGATACCTTTATTGATGACAATTACTGGACCAGTGAAAACAATGTAAGAACCTACAGCTGGGAGTTTTATAACCTGTTTACCGGGTTTGGTACGGGCACAACAGCCGATTTCTATTTCTCAACATTTTCTGACGACCAGGCCAATACTGGTTTAAATGCCTTTCCTACTGTAGCAGCCGCCTCCAATGGTAATTGGGATTGGACATTGATCCGTAAGGCAAATATCATGCTCAACAGGATCAACATTGTGCCCATGAGCGATGAGGCCAAAAACCACTGGCGCGCTACCGCCCGCTTCTTCAGGGCTTTTGATTATTTCAATAAAGTGAGGATATTCGGCGATGTACCCTGGATCGGCACACCGCTGGTACTCACCGATACTGCCGTCATCTACAAACCACGCGATCCAAGAAAATTAATCATGGATAGCGTATTGGACGATATCGAATTTGCAATCGCTAACCTGAGAACCGATCTCAACAATACCGTAAATAAGAATGTGGCCCTGGCTTTCAAATCAAGAGTATGTCTTTTTGAAGGCACCTATAGGAAATATCATACCGAACTGTCCCTGCCAGATGCCGACAAATGGTTGTTGGCAGCTAAAGATGCAGCAGAAAAAGTGATGGCTGGCCCTTATAAATTAGGTAACTACAAAGACCTATATAGCTCAATGGACCTGGCAGGCAACAAGGAGGCATTGTTGTACAAAATATATGTACCAGGCGCCTTGACCCACTCTGTTATTGGTTATACCAACAGCAGTACCCAGATGCATGGGCTTACCAAATCAGCAGTTGAATCCTATGTAGCTACCGATGGTTTACCCATCAGCCAATCTCCCCTTTATCAGGGTGATGCTGATATTAAAAAAGTAAGGGCTAATCGTGACAACCGCCTGCTGGCAACCATCGATACCTTCCTGTGCTATAATGGTACCCTGGTAAGTGGCCTTAGTTCAAGCAGCGGTTACCGGCCATCTAAGTTCCTGAATCCTGCAGCCACCCAATTGGCGCCTAACAATGAAACTGATGCGCCCATCTTCTATCTGTCAGAAATATTGCTCAATTATGCTGAAGCAGCCGCTGAACTGGATCAAATGGGTAAATATACTTTTGGTCAGGCCGACCTCGATAAATCCGTCAATTTGCTCCGCACCCGTGCTGGTATTGCCAAACTCGACTATGTGGGTGGTCAGGCCGTAGCAGCAAGTGGAGTTACCATTGCAGATACGAAAAGAGATGCTGATGTAACCTCTTTGATCTGGGAAATACGCCGTGAAAGACGCGTAGAGCTTATGATGGATGGCTTCCGTTACCAGGACCTCATGCGTTGGAAGAAAGGCGCTTACCTGGACAACTCAAAAAATCCAGACATTTTCCTCGGCGCCAAAGTACCTGACAATGGAAAGGTATTACGCAATGCGGCAGGTTATATCATGACCTACACCGCAGCAACCAAAAGGGCATTTATCGATCCCAAGCACTATTTGACTGCTGTTCCTACCGGTCAGATCGCCCTGTATCCCGCCGGTGTGCTCAAACAAAATCCGGGCTGGGAGTAAATAGATAGCATAAAAGGATAAATAACCCATACGAAAAAAGAGGCCGCCTCAAGTACTTTTGAGGCGGCCTCTTTTGCATTTCTATATTTTGGATGACATGCTTTTTTTATCAAACGTCAATGCTTATTCTCCTATATATAAAACATGTTTACAAAAAAAATTATTATAGGAAGTGCCATTAAAAAATTCAGGTCAATAAATCTCTGTTTATTTTTCATTCTTGAATAATAGTTATCCCTGATAACCCATAAAGACAAGAAAATTCCAACCATCATTAACGGTAAAATTAAATACCAGCTTATTTTGCTGTTTATAGGCCCGTAAGGGTTGACAGTCTCTAGCTTATTAATAAATACGTATTTTAAAACAGCTATAATAAAGGTTATAAACGATATAAGTGCTTTCTGTTTTGTTGCCATTTTCTTATGATTTTGTCTTACCTTTTTCCATATAACTCCATTATGACTTTACCCTCTCCAGATCGTCCATGATCAGCATGCCGCTTCTGCTGCACTTCTCCTTTGTAGATTGCGCAACCTTAATTGAATCCTGGTAATAAATACAGATTTTCAATTCACTCAAATTCGTGTTTCTTTTTTAGGTCTGATATACTAAATTTCAGTTTAAGTAAAATAGTACTTACAGTATCCTCTCCAAAAGTAAATTTCTTTACAAAAACAGTGTCACCCAAACACTCATAATCAAAATTTTCATGTTCATCATGAGTACCTACGTAGACTTTAAAATTTGTATAGTCTGTCAAATAATCTGAATACAATTCTGCAGAATATGCACCACCTGAATAAACTATAAATTTCTCTCGGCAAAGGACGGCACATACCTTTTTTGTGTTAAATAATTTCTTTTTGCTTTTTTTATAACTACACCCACAAAGTAAGGCACTCAACAAAACAAGCAATATTTTCCCCATATGATTGGCTTTAATTACGTACAACTGAAAATAAGAAAGATCGCATTATATCCTACCAGTGTACTCATACAAAATCCAGGACGGAATAAAGGTTATTTATTCTAATGGAAATGGAAAACATCAACAAGCAGTCTATTATTTTATTGGAGGGAAAGACCCAAATGGTTGGATGACCTTCAGCTTAGTTGCCGTAGATCTACTCCATATCAAATGCCCTCCCCCAAGGATAAACCTACCAATAAAACTGCTTTACTTTTCTTATTCAAACTACCAACCTCCATTATTACAGCGTGGAATATGTACAAGTGCATACTTGTAGCTTGATAGGAACTACCTATTTTACCTATCCTATTTTGAGCGCCTGAAACAAACGACCTAAGCACAGCTTTTCGATCCACAAACAACAGGAAGGAATTTTACTAACTTATAAATTCAATGTAATTATTATCCTTGCATTTTATGTTTATAAATCTTGGAATCCCGTTCTTGAAATCTATTATTGACTTTTCTTTGCAGCTTTCATTAGCTACCTCAAAATATAGCTTATTGTTCTTTAAATATAGGGGCAGGTAGTTAACAGTTGGCAAGGAATAGTATCCAATGAATTCATATTTTTCATTGTAAAGAAAAACGTGACTCTCAATTGTAGGGCTTCTCGATAAATTAAAAGAATAATATGTTTTTATTAAGTGAATTACTCTGCCTTTATTAGTTCTTATTTCCCCAAAATAATTAGAAACGATCTTACTATCACTTCCAGGTTGAACAGTTGAATCGATATTTACTATACCCCTCTCAATTAACTTACTATTTAGCTTATGCCGAAAACTTGAGGTAATCATGCTATTTTGAGAATAACTCTTAGCTGAAAGAAGAAGAAATACAAATATTATTTGTTTCATACTTTTTAATAAGAAAGATAAATTTGAATGACAATTCCTTGTGCCTGGTCGGCAGCGAACATTTCCGACTTGCGGACTTCTTTCCTTTTTCAACCATTTAACTCCCAAATCCGCAAAATCTACATCTAAATCTGTACAATCCTCCCAATCTGTATAATCTGCGTTCCCCCGTCTCTCAAAGGCAGCTACTCCCACCTTGATCCATAGTGTATCCGTACCACACCCCTATTAAAGGCGCATTTTCATAAAACTACGCAACCTCTCAGCTTCGCAATCTTCTTAAATCAATAAAAAGCAATTAATAACCAACAATATAACACGAACTCAAAACACCTAAAACTAGCCCCTCATCCCTCCACCCCTTAGTCCGTTCCCCAACTTCTGGACTCTCCTCCCGATAACTATTGGGACTGGCTTCCGGACTTCTATAACTAACCCTAGCCTTACCCTTGACTTATCCTTGCTACTAAAGGCGCACTTTCATAAATATTCATCCACATCATCTCCTTAAACACCAACAATGCAAAGCCATTATAGTTAACAACCAACGACTTATCTTTAACACCTGACTCCGGATATCCTAAGACCTCATCCTCCAACCCTTAGTCCGTTCCTAACTTACGGGTTTGCGGGCTCTGAGTCTTCCCGACTTTCGGTCTTCCAGACCTTCCCCACTTCCAGACTTCTTCCCCTGTCAACTTTTCAGCCTATCACCCATCCAGCCCATTCTCAAAACTGATCATTTATGGTCATTTACGGCCATTTCGGTCACCCATACCCCAGTTCCCAATAAATGGATGTAAATTTAATGAAGCAATCTATTTAGTCATGGCCAAAGTAATGGGACCGATATTTCTGGAGTGTACCTGGGACGACCTTACCTTCTACAAGATGGAAGGCCGTTACTTCGTGCGCAAGAAAAGTCGCCTCACCCGCGAAAAGGTGCTCAAACACCCCGCCTTTGCCAAAACCAGGTTCTATGCCAACCGCCTGGCCGTGGCTTCTAAAATTGCTTCCTCTATTTACAGCGACCTGCCCCTCCACTGGCGACAGTTTTGGATGTACCGCGATTTCACCGGCGAAGCCATCAACATGCTCAACCAGGAAGCTACACCACAGGAAGCTTACGACTACCTCTGGAAAACATATGTAGAGTACTGGATACTGTATCAGCAAGCCACCGGCATCAAATTAGAGACTGGTCGCAAACAACAACCCGTCAAAAGATCCAGGGATTATAAAACCCGCCTCAAACACCGCACCAGCAACCCCAAGTGCTGCCGGTATCGTCGCCTCATTGGTCGCAATCATTGGAAAAGCAGTTACGACAATACCGCCGAACTCCTCGAAAAGGAACGTAAGCGCTTAGCACGCGAAAAACAACTCGAATGGTTCGAAGAGCAACAACTCAAAGGCCGCTACAAAAAACAGGAGGAACGCTGGCGTAAAATGCAGGCCAAACTCCCTAAACCACCTCCCAAACTGGCAGCGTAATCTGCGCAATTCGCGAAATCTGCGATTAATCTGCACAACCTGCGATTAAATCTGCACAATCAGTGCTTAAACCTGCGTAATCTGCATTTTCACCCTGTATATATTGCGTTTACGCGTAATACTGCAAATTTATTTTCCGATTACTGCGACTTTATGCGGTAGTTTACCTAATTTGTGCATGTAACCCACTAACCGATGCTAAAGAAGGAACGCCAGGCTTATATACTACACCAGGTCAACCTGCACAACAAAGTACTGTCATCCAGTCTTAGCCTGGAAATCAGTGTTTCAGAGGATACCATTAGAAGAGACCTCCAGGAATTGGCCGACGAAGGCAAGATCATCAAGGTTCACGGCGGGGCCCTGTCCCACTCCTTCAACCAGGTCTACTATCCCTCCAACAACGTTTATTCACACGATCATAAGAAGATAATTGCGCAAAAAGCCGCAACACTCGTAGAAGACGGCATGTTCGTGCTGACTACCGGTGGCACCACCATTATTGAACTGGCCAGGGCCCTGCCCCCACAGTTACGCGCCACCTTCATCTCCGGCAGCATTCCCGCGGTACTGGAATACATGCACCACCCTACCATCGAAGTGATCCTGATAGGCGATAAAGTTTCCAAGAACTCCAAAATAACCGTGGGCAGTGAAGCCATTGCCCAAATAAAACGTATCCGGGCCGATGTGTGCTTCCTGGGTGTCAATGCCATCAGCATCAAAGATGGCATTACCGATAGCGACTGGGATGTAGTACACCTCAAAAAGGCCATGATCGAATCTTCCCGCAAGGTCGTCTGTCTTTCCATTGCTGAAAAGATCAATTCTTTACAGCCCATCCATATCTGTGAAGTCAATAAGATACATACCCTGATCACTGAATTACCTCCGGACGACCCGATGTTAAAGCCCTATAGAGACGCAGGTATTGAAGTACGCTAAATTTTACTGAATACAATATTCCTATAAACGAAAGGTGTCATTACCCTTTGAAGAATCGTTGCTGTAACCAAACGAACCTTATCCCTGTGTAATCGATTGAGTACAATGAACGACTGTTTATAACTAAAAGCTAAAACACCCTCAGCTTATGAGAAAGACCCTTCGGCTGCTCCTGGCAAGCCTGTTGCTGCTGCAATGCACCTGGTTATTGGCGCAGGAAAAAAACATCTCGGGCACCATTCTGGCCGATGATGACGACTCTCCCCTGGAAGGCGTAACTGTAGCCAACCAACGAACCAAAAAACAAGTTACTACCGCATCCAATGGCACCTTCATCTTACTGGCCCAAAAAGGCGATGTGATTGTATTTACCTATGTAGGGTACAACAAAACACAGGTTACAGTAGGTGATGATGCCACCATTTCAATTAAATTAAAAGCCGCTAAAGGCACCATGCAGGATGTGGTGGTGACCGCCTATGGCGTTAAGCGCGAAAGAAAGCAACTCCCCTACTCCGTTACAGAAGTTGATGGAGAAGAGATTGCCCAAACCCGCCGTGATAACTTCCTCAATGCACTCGCAGGCCGCGTGCCCGGTGCCACCATTACTTCCACCTCCGGTGTACCCGGTGCCTCCTCCACCATCGTGTTGCGTGGCGCTACCTCCATCGGCGGAAACAACCAGCCCCTATTTGTAGTGGATGGTGTTCCCTACGACAACCAAACCCTCAACCAGGAAAACCTGGTGGCAGCTTCCAACCCCAGCGGTGTGGGCTTCGCCAACAGGAACTCCGATTATGGCAACAGGGCCATGGACATCAACCCCGAAGACATTGAGACCGTTACCATCCTCAAAGGCCCCGAAGCAGCAGCTCTATACGGCTCACAAGGTGCCGCCGGTGTGGTATTGATCACTACCAAAAAAGGTAAACTGGGCAAGGGAACCATTACCTACGACAATAACTTTGGTTTTTCCAAGCTCTACCGTTTCCCCGAAGTGCAAACCACTTACGGCCGCGGTAATAATGGCGTAAAAGACTATACCGTAGGTAGCTATTTTGGCGAAAGATATCCTGATGGCACTAAGTTCTATGACAACTTCGGCGCCTTCTTTAAAACCGGTTTCCAGCAACAACACTCCCTCAGCTTTGAAGGAGGAACCGCAGGAACCACTTTCCGCCTATCTGGTAGCTACCTCAAAAACGAAGGTGTGGTGCCCTCTTCCTCTTTCACCCGTACCACCATGCGCTTGTCCAGCAGTACTAAAATATCCTCCAAGCTGAACTTACAAGCCTCTGCCACTTATACTAACTCCCTCACCGATAAGGTATCCAAAGGTGCAGGCAGCTACTTTATTACCCTCATGTACTGGCCCAAGGATAGCGATGTGAGCGATTACCTCCAGCCCAATGGTTCCCGTAAAACACTGCGTGGAGGTTCCTATACCAGTGAGTCAGACAACCCCTTCTGGGATGTGAATAAGAACAACGGAGAAGATAAGACCAACAGGTTACAGGGTAGCGTAAACCTGTCGTATGAACCCTTCAAATGGATTACCCTCAATGCCATTGCAGGTTATGATGGTTATACAACAGAAGGATTCTTTGCTTCCAACCCACAATCACTCTATGGGTCTTATACCAATGGTTTTATTTCCCTATACGATCAAATGGTCAGCAACCTCAACTACCAGGGCCGTATGACCTTGCGTAAAAAATGGGGTGATTTCAGCAATACCTTCCTGGCAGGTTTCAACATCGACGATTACAGAACCAAGGTCGATGCCTTCAAAGGAGAACAATTTTATGAGTCCGAATTCCTCAACATCAACAATACCAAGCCCGAAACAAGAGATGCCCGGACCAGCTTTTACCATTCACGTAACGTCAGGTTCTTCAGCAATTACAACCTCAACTATAAGTACCTCAACCTGTCTTTGGGATATACCACCGAGGGAGACTCAAGACTTACTTCTAAATTCTATTCCAATAAAACACCCTGGTTTGATTACGGCTCAGTAGGTGCCAACGTGGTACTGACCGATATCCCCCAGGTAGCCGATGCCTTACCCTGGCTCACTTTTGCCAAACTGCGCTACAACTATGCCACTACCGGTAAAAGCGTGTTCATGCCTTATGCCATCGACTTTTCGTTTGTATCCAATATCTCTACTGGTGGTGGTTATGCCCTGGGTGTAACTGGTGGCAACCAGAACCTCCGCCCCGAACATACGAAACAACAGGATATGGGTCTTGAAATGAAATTCCTGAAAAACAGGCTCGGTATCGACTTCACGTATTACACCCTCAGAAGTAATGACCAGATCCTCGCAGCCCGCAGTAGTTATCTTACAGGCTATGTACTGAAGTTCATCAACGGCGGTCTGGTGGAAAACCGGGGTCTTGAAATTCAATTAACAGGTACCCCCATCCAAACCAAAGACTTCAACTGGGATATCACCCTCAATTTTGACCGCAACGTAGGCGAGATCAAAGAAATGCCCAAAGACCTGCCTTTTTACTATGATTCTGATACCTGGTTATATGGCAACGTTCGCTCACAAGCCTTTAAAGGTGCATTCACAGGCAACCTGGCGGGTTATACCTTCCAAAAGAACGACAAAGGCGAATTGCTGATCGATCCAGCTACCGGCTATCCCATCAATCAAAATACCTTTGAGAACATTGCCAATCGCCAACCCGATTTCAAATTAGGTATCATCAATAACTTTTCCTGGAAAGGTTTTAACCTCAACTTCAATATCGACATTCGTAAAGGCGGTGATGTATTCAATGCCAACGAAATGTACCTGTACACGACGGGCCTCAGCAAACGTACATTGGACCGTGAACAACCCCGCGTGATCAAAGGGATACTGAAAGATGGTTTGGAAAATACAGCCAACCCTTCTCCCAATACCATTGCAGTAATTCCATTCTATACCCCAGCCTATTACAATGCTTCTACTTCAGAAGCCGACTTCATAGAAGAGGTGAATTGGTTAAGAATGCGCGACATCACCCTGTCATATCGTTTACCAAACGACATGCTGAAAAGGTTGAGGATATTTAAGTCACTGGCCATCTCTATATCGGCACAAGACTTATTTATGATCACCAATTATACCGGCGCCGATCCTAATGTTAACAGCTTGAACGCTACCAGCCGCGGCTTTGGTGGTGCAGGCATTGACTATGGAGCTTTGTCCAACCCACGCCGGTTCAACTTTGGTGTCCGCTTCCAACTCTAACCATTTTAAAACTAAGTGAATTATGAAAAAGATATTCTTATATACCATCCTTTTTGCAACCCTGGCCTCTGCCATCAGTTGTAAAAAATACCTGGATATTAATACCGATGAGGATACACCGCAAGATCCCGATCCAACCAGTGTATTTCCTACCCAATTAGCTGGTATCCCACGCGGTACCCAATACGATGGCCGGTACCTGGCACGTTACATTCAGAACTGGCTTACCGGCAATAATGCCAACAGCAATACCTGGGACCTCCACGGTTATGCTTCCGGATCAGATGCTGCTGGTGATATCTGGCGCCAATGCTATTATGGACTCGGTAAAAACCTGGTCTACATCATTGAAGTAAGCGAAAAGGATCAACGTTGGGATGTAGCCGGCGCTGGTCTGGCCCTGCAGGCCATGATGTTCCAGATGACCACCGATTACCACGGCGAAATTGGTTTTTACGACCTCTATAAAGACGACAAGGTATTTTATAAATACTCCAGCCAGGATACCGTATACAAAGGCGTGGATTCTATCTGCCGCAAAGCTATTGACTACCTGAGCCGCACCCTCGAAACAACTGGTAAACCCGCCCTGTCACGTGGTGATTTCGCCTACGCAGGCGACGTAGTCAAATGGAAAAAATTTGCCTATGGCATCCTGGCCCGTAACTGGAGCCACCTGAGCAACAAAGCCAGCTACAATGCCGATTCAGTGATCAAATATTGCGATAACTCCCTGTCCGATCAAAGTGGCCTCGACGATTTTGTTATCCCCTTCACCGCCAGCAAAAATGATGATGCCAACTTCTTCGGTACCTATCGCAATAACCTGTCCGAAACAGTAACTTCTGTGGTCCACCCCATGCGCCAAAGCAATTTCATCGTAAAACTGTTGGATGGCACTACTTTCCTGGGTAATACCCTTGGAACCTCCCGCGATCCGCGCTTGCGCCACATGCTTGGCACCTCGGCCGATACCGCCAATGGCAATGGAGGCTACCGTGGAGTAGATCCAGGTGTTGGTGATCCCAACTCCGGTAGCACTACCGGCGCAGCTGCACGCCGCCGCGTAACCAGCCTTTGGGGCGATAGCACCTATGCCAACCCCAGCTCTGGCAACTTCACCACCAATGTAGGCAAATACCTTTTCCGCGATAAAGTGGTACATCCCGTAATGACCTATTCCGAGATCCAGTTCATCAAAGCTGAAGCGGCCTTCAGAAAGAACGATAAAGCGATGGCACTCGATGCCTACCGCAACGGCGTTAGAGGTCACATGCGCATGATCAACCGTGATGTCTATCCCCTTCAAAACGTAGCCCTTTTCAATGGCCAAAAAATATCCGATGCGGAAATGAATTATTACCTCAATAATTCAGGCGCCATCAAAACCACCGATGCCACCCTCACCATGACCGATATCATGCTGCAGAAATACATCGCCCTCTGGGGATGGGGATTTGTAGAAACCTGGTGCGATCTGCGTCGCTTTCATTACAATGTAGACCTCGATCAGCAAACCGGCCTGCCTGTATACAAGAACTTTGCATTTCCGCCCAGTTTTGCTGCCGTCAATGGCGGGCAACCTGTTCAACGCGTACGCCCTCGTTTCAATTCAGAGTATGTATGGAACATTGAGGAACTGGCACGTATCGGTGCACTGAGCAATAATTACCACACCAAACCAATGTGGTTCACACTGCCCTGATAGTATTTTATAACTTATTAATCTGCGATCATGAAATATAACAATATCGGTAAACTTTCCTCGGCCATTCTCTTCGGCAGCCTGCTGCTGATGGCCTGCGAAAAGAACAAGTTGGAGCTCAGTGAAAACATCGACCCCTCCAACGGTGGTTATTTTAAACTGGGTTGGTTCAGCCCGGGTTTAAATACACAAGGCGTTCAACTAAAGATCAACGGCGTTCGCGTAAGCAACCAGCTGGGATACATGTTCACCTCCACCAATACCACCGCTGCCTATGCCATGCCCTTTCCCGGTGGCGGCCTCAATACAGGTGGCAATAACAAGAATGATTACCTGGCTGTAGATACCGGCAAAATTGAAGTATCATTGGCTGTTCCAAAGAAAGGTACCAATGAAGACTCCATATTGGTACACACAACTACCATGAACATTTCGAAAGGCAAATATTACAGTCTCATTGTAACTGATTCCTTCCCGGCAGCAGCCTCCTACGTGCAGAACGATGATACCGAATACGCTGATTCAGGTTTTATCCGCCTTAACTTTACCAATGCTATTCCGAATTTAGGAGCAGGGTTGGATTTCCTCGTCACCAACTCCGCCGGAACAGATATGGTACTTGCCACCAATGTACAGTACAAATCCTCTACCGGGTTTATTACTTTACCACTGGTAACTGGTACCAATACCTTCAAACTTAGGAAAACCGGCACCACTGCCATCATTGGCGCCACCTATGGCACCGGCGGAGTAACCAACAAACGCTGTTTTACCGTCGTAGGCAGGGGATACCTGGGAGCAACAGGTGTAAGGCAACCATCTATTTCCATCGTATTTAATAAATAGCAAAAACTATAGTTAATTAAAAAAACACCTTGCAACCCAAGGTGTTTTTTTATTAAATTACTACCATGAAATGCAACTACTTTATCCCCCTTGTATTATTCATTTTCACCATCCCTTCCTTACAGGCCCAAACCCCGGCACTTACCGGCCTGGCACAAAAAACAGAACAGGGATTGTCAAAATTTCATGAAAGCTACCCACAAGAAAAAGTATTCCTCCAAACCGACAGGAACTACTATGCCGTAGGCGAAACCATCTGGATGAAAGCCTGGGCTACCCTCGATGGAAAACCCACCTACCTCAGCCGCATTCTATATGTTGACCTGGTCAACAGCGACGGCCTGGTGATCGATAAAAAAATGTACCAATTGGACAGTGCAGGTTCCATCAACTGCGAACTACAGATCAAACCCCACCTGGAAACGGGCAACTATACCCTGCGTGCCTATACCTTATGGATGCTCAACTTCCGCGACTATGTTTTTTCTTCCGAAATATACATCCTCGGCATGGACAGGAAGGTAACCAGCGGAGCCAAAATAACACCCCAGGTCAATGTCCAGTTCTTTCCCGAAGGCGGCGACCTGGTCAATGAACTCGAATCAGTAGTAGCCTTTAAAGCCTATGATCAATTTGGCGAGCCACTCACCATTACCGGTACCATTACCGATGCCACCGGCGCACCTGTTACATCCTTCAGCAGCGATCACGACGGCATGGGTTCCTTCCGCCTTACACCAGCAGCAGCCAAAACTTATACCGCCTCCATTACCACTGCCAATGGCCGGACAGCCAAGGTAAAGCTCCCAGCAGCCAGGATCGAAGGAATAGTAATGCGCATCAACAACAATGCTGCCGCCCGCTTAACCGTCATTCTCCAACGAAAAGCGCCACAGGAGTCACAATACAACCGCCTCCTCATTGTAGCCCAAATGCACAATACCATCGTATTCCAGGGCGAAGTCAATTTTGCTGAAGGAGCTTCCGCAGCTTCCATCCCTAAAAAGACCCTCCCCCCAGGAATTGTGCAAGTCACCGTATTCGATAGCCTCGGTAATCCACTTGCCGAACGGTTGGCCTTCATCAAAAACACGAATGCCATCACACCTGAACTGGTGAAAGAAACCATTTCACTTACCCGTAAGGCAAAAAACACATTCAGCATTGACCTCAGGGATATCAAACGCCCCAACCTTTCTGTGTGTGTGACCGATGTGTCTACCGATAACCTGTCGGCCCCGGTCAACATCATTGCTTCTTCCCTGCTTACCTCCGACCTCAGGGGTATTGTGAACAATCCAAACTATTACTTTACCAACAACGATACCTCCACCAACAAACACCTCGACGTATTGATGATGACCCATGGCTGGCGCAGGTTTGTTTGGAAAGAAATGCTGGCCAATAATTTCCCCGAACTGAAATATCCAGTCGAATCATCCATCGCCATTAAAGGCAAAGCTACCAGGCCCGGCACGAGCAACATCATCAAAGATGGTCACGTTAGCCTGATACTAAAAGCGCAGGACTCTACTACCCTCCTGTCAAAAGCAAAACTTACCGACAAAGGAGAATTCATTGTAGACAACCTCCTGTTTAGAAAAGAAGCCGTTGTATCCTACCAGGCTACCAACGATAAAAAGGAAGCCATGATTGTGGATGTAACCATCTATCCCAATTACTATGACACCCTCAAAAAGACACCCCTGGCAGCCACAGGTATCTTCGATTACGACCCTATAAAAGGCAACGACCGTTTAAATGAAAGCCTCCTGAACCAGGTGCATACCGTTGATACCTTTATGAAAGGGCCCGAATACCTGCAAGCTGTTACAGTAAAGGCTCGCAAATTATCACCCGTCGATTCATTGAACAATGCCTACGCCACCGGACAGTTTATGTTTGGCGGTCGCAAATTGATGCCGGGCAAACAAGGTTATTTCAGCCTGTGGCAGTTTATCAGTACAGTTCCCGGCTTTGTTGTATCAGGTGATATGAAAAACCCCACCGTTACCCTTTCCCGAACAGCAGGTCTGGGTGTTTTTAGCGATAACAGTGCTTCCATGGCAGGCGCTACTTTCACAGATGGTGAAGGCAATGGCCCTTCAGCCAGCGCCCCCGATTATGTGCAGAATGGAATTGCTTTTTACCTGAATGAAGTACCCGTAAACCGCGAAACATTGGACAACCTGTCCATGATCGATGTAGCTTTTGTGAAAACCTATGTTGGCGCCGAGTCATTTGCCGTTGGCCCCTTCAATGGCGTTATCGCCGTATACACCCATAAAGGGGTTTCAGTTAGCAAGAGCATTTACGACAAGACCTTTGCCAGCTCAAGAATGGGGGGATACTCACCGGTACGCGAATATTTCTCTCCCGATTATTCACTCAACCCCGCCCTCCAATCCACGCCCGATAACCGCATTACCCTGCTCTGGAATCCACAACTAAGGACTGACAAACAAGGCAAGGCAAATATCAAATTCTTTAACAACGATAAGGCTACCAAAGTAAAAGTATTGATCCAGGGCCTCGATGCCGATGGACGGTTCATTTACAAAGAACAGGTTCTCGAATAGGGCATGATCAAACGAGCGATAAATACAAGCAGGTAGTTTTACTGCCTGGTTGGAAAAAACACAAAATGAAAAAATACCTGTTCACAGCCCTTGCCTCATCGGCCTCCCTTATTGCCTGGGCGCAGCGGGAGACCGAACTAAAAGGAAAATTAGAAGGGATCGATACGGTTATCTCACGGATCATGAAAGACTGGAGGGTGCCGGGAGTATCCGTTGGCGTGGTCTATAAGGGCACAGTAGTCTATGCCAGGGGCTTTGGATACCGCGACCTGCAGCAACAGTTGCCAGTCACTCCCAATACTGTCTTTCCGATTGCCTCCTGTACCAAGCCATTCACCACGATGCTCGTTGGGATCTATGCCGCAGAAGGTAAGCTTGATATCAACCGGCCAGTGAACAGCTATCTTCCCCAACTACAGTTCTATACGCCAGCGCTGACCGCTATGGTGACTGCCAAGGACATGATGACCCACCGCACGGGCCTTCCGCGCCATGATTGGGCAATGCAGGCCAGTCCGCCCATGCCCCTCGATACGATCATGGCCCGCATACCTTTTTTGGAGCCCTCGGCATCGATCAGGGAAAAGGTGCAGTACAACAATAACATGTTTGCCATGCTGGGCCTTCTCACAAGGCAGGTAAGTGGAAAGGACTGGGAAGAACAGCTCAAAGAAAAGATCCTGGTTCCGTTGGAAATGACCTCGACAACCACCCGGTTTTCCCAACTGGGCGAAAGTGAAGAATACAGCAGGGGATATGTGATCGTAGCTGATACCCTGCGGGCAGGTGCCATCAGTACCGAAGGGGCACATCCCAGTGGAAGTATGAACTCTACGGTGCTGGATATGACCAGGTGGCTTTCGGCCTGCATCGAAAATGGCAGCTATAAAGGCAGGCAGGTACTTCCGGCAGCGTACCTAAAAGAGGCTACAACCCCGCAGATGAGTACTCCTTCCAGGCCAAATCCAAGGTTTCCTGCTTATCCGGATATATTCTTTGGGGATTATGGCTATGCCTGGCTGATCAGTTCCTATAGGGGGCACTATATGGTGCAACACAGCGGGGACCTTCCGCTCTATTCTTCCAATACCAGTTTCTTTCCAACAGACAGCATTGGGATCGTTGTACTGGCCAATAAATTTGATGCCACCGTTCCGGAAATGATCAGCAGCTATGTAGCAGACAGGCTGCTGGATCTTCCCTTCAAGGATTGGAACAAACTGATCCTGGACATGCGTAAAGTACCGGCAAAGCCAAATCAGACGCCAGTCGCCCCGGTAACCGAAAAGCCCGTACAGCCTATGGAGCTTCCCATTGAAGGCTACGTTGGGACCTATCGGGACAAGGGCTATGGCTCGATCGAGATTAAACTGGAAGATGGAAAGCTCGTTGCCCTGCACAATGGCAAAAAGTTTGCCTTTTCACACCAGAGCGCAAACGGCTTTAGGGCCAACGTGCCCGGTGGCATGCTCAGCTTCGCCGTGGACAACAATAAAAAACAGGCAATCTCCATCAGCGGAGCGCTGGAGGAAGGGGTCAGAGACATCGTTTTTATAAGGGTGCGCTAGGCTTCCTACCCCCACGGCCAGTTATAGGCTACTATAATGGCAGTAATGATACCGGCCAGGTCGGCCAGTAAGGAAGCCGGGATAGCATAACGTGTTCTTTTAATACCCACTGAACCAAAGTACAAAGCCACCACATAAAACGTAGTATCTGCCGATCCCTGGAACATACAACTCAGCCGACCCACAAAAGAATCGGGACCATATTGCGGATTTCTCATTACCTCCAGCATCATCGCCCGCGAACCACTGCCACTAAAAGGCCGCATCAGCGCCGTTGGTAAAGCAGGTACAAAATCTGTATTGATACCCAGTTGGGCAAAAAACCATTGCGCCCCTTGGATGATATAATCAAACACGCCGCTCGAACGAAATACACTGATGGCCACCAGCATCCCCACCAGGTAAGGAATGATCCGCACCGCTACATCAAAACCCTGCTTGGCCCCATCAATAAACGCATCATACACCGCTATCTTCTTATACAGGCCGCCCAGAATAAACACCACAAACAACAGCATGATCAGCCCCGTACTCAAAACATTCGAAAAGATAGTAGCATTCGCCGGAGTCAGGTGCCGCAGGAATACCGCCAGGCTCGCCAAACAGCCCGAACCCACCAAACTAAAAATGATAATGGCCATCCATTGCCGGCTACTGAAATGTTGTTTGAAAGCTGTGATGATCATCGCCACCATGGTAGCCACAAACGTACAGATCACACAAGGAATAAATATATCCGTAGCATTCTTCGATCCCACGATCACCCGTTGAGCGATCACACTCACCGGGATAATACTCAACCCCGATGCATGCAAGACCATGAACATCACCTGCGCATCAGAAGCTGTTTCCTTATCCTTATTCAATTCCTGCAGGCTTTCCATCGCTTTTAAGCCAAAAGGAGTAGCCGCATTGTCCAACTGCAGCAAATTGGCCGAAAAGTTCATCATCATATGCCCCATCGCCGGGTGGTTACGTGGCACCCCGGGAAACAATTTATTAAAGAAAGGCCCTACTATGCGCGACAATACATTGATGGCCCCTGCCCTTTCTCCTATCTGCATAAAACCCAGGAAAAGACTCATCACCCCAATCAACCCTATTGAAATATCCACCCCTCCCTTGGCCGAATCAAATACACCATCCATCATCGTCTTAAATACCTGCGTATCTCCGAAGATCACCAGTTTGATGAGGGCCACTACAAAAGCGATCAGGAAAAAAGAGATCCACACATAATTCAATACCATATTGGAGATAGTTAAAGGTTGTTGATTGGACAGTTTCCGTTAAAGCGTTGAAGATAAATTAAATTACCCACTTTGGACAAAACCGACTGGGTACGCTTTACCTATGACCTTGACAACAAAACCCTGGCAGGTGGTTCTTTTAGCAGGTTCAAATAACTCCATCGGCTCACCCATCCAACAACAACAAGGCCCCAGGTTCGCATACCCGGAGCCTACTGATGGATCTGCCCGCAAAAGGCGTAACCCTCGCGCGGGCCACTATGAAAACAAAAGCACCTTTTAATAAACAATGATACGCCGGTCGGCAGTCGCTGTATTATCCGTTGTGTCTGTATTACCGCCAATTACCAATTGTACCAGGAGGGATAGTATGTTTATCATCTTGTATTATTTTATCCCTAAAACTACCTTTGTTCAATCTTTCCGGACACCGCTATCCGACCGATCACCCATACAACCGACCAATCCCCCCTACACCTCCTCAAACTCCTTCGGATACCGGACCGTACCCGAAATATGGTCCAATCCCCCTTTCACCAGCTCAATACCCATAAAAGCATTGGCAGGCACCTCAAAGGGCGCTTTAATATGCCACACAGTTGTAGGCACAAAACCAAACCGGGGGTAGTAGTGCTCATGCCCCAATACGATCACCGAACGAAAACCAGCCTCCTGCGCTTTCAGTAATCCCTGACTGATCAACAAGCCGCCAATCCCGTTTTTCTGGAATTCCGGACCCACGGCTATAGGCGCCAGTGCCAGACTCTCATGTTCAGTACCATGATAGTCGACGATCTTGATCCTTGTAAATAATATATACCCTACCACCTTGTCATCCGACATGGCTACCAGCGACAGCTCCGGAATAAAAGCTGCATTATTCTTGCGCAACGCATTGACCAGCTTTGCTTCATTATCCTGTCCAAAAGCGGCACAGTTAAGCGCATAGACAGCTGAATGATCTGCAGCAACTTCCTGCCTGATCGTAATCACTTTTATCATATCCTTTGTTTTTCATTATTGGCTTCCTGGCTTACGGACTTCCGGACCTCCCTTAAAGAAACCGTTCCGTCCCCATATCCAATGCCCCATGCTCTGGCCAAGGCCCATCCGGCAGTTGTAGTTCCACATGCGGCCAGGCAACCCATTCTCCCCGGCTAATATGCGCAGCCCTTACCAGGTTCTTCAATATCACTTCCAGGTCATCCATGCGCCATACATCTTCATTGATATCATCAACCTGTCCTGCCGAAGCCGCAATGGCTTCCTGCCCCACCCGCGACAGCACCAGCGTACTGCAAGGCGGGCTCCAGCAACCCAGCCCCCCAAATACCCCCTGCAACCTGCTCGCAACTTCCAGCCCTCCCACCGAATCCATACTCACCCCACAGGCAACCGGCTTGCCCCAAAATGCCGCTGTATTTTCAAAAGCCGTGGCCACTTCAATAAACCGCTGTAACGGCGAGCTCCAGCTATTCCAATATACACCCGTTACCACCAAAAAGCCATCAAACCCCACCAGCATATCATACACTTCCCTGATAGAACCCTTGGGATCAGTAAGCGTAAATACAGTGGCTGCTGTATCCAGCTCCGTTTGTAAATACCTGGCGGCCCTGGATGCAAGCGCCCATGAATTGCCCGCCTGTCCCCGGATCGATCCGTTGATGATCAATATCTTCTTTTCTGTACGTTCCATAATATAAACACTTACTGTTAGCCAATAAAATTAGGCGCTTATCCTTTAAAACAACCCTTAAAAATTCATTCTCCCCAAAACCACCCGGAACCCCTTTCTTTGAATTCCTAAATACCTCAACATGCGTTTATTATCATCCGCCCTACTGCTTTTCTTCACAGCCTGTGCTCAAATGACCACTGCACAACAAAAACAACCCCATGCACAGCCGCAACCTACGCATACCATCCATTTTCAATTAACGCCGTACAACAACATCGCAGTAAAGGCCATCCTCAACCAACAGGATACCGTCGTCCTCATGTTCCATACCGCGGCCAATTCCATGACTCTCACGGAAGCCACTACCCAAAAACTGAAAAGCCTTCGCTTTGAAGGGGCCGACAGCGTTAAAAGCTGGGGAGGCGCCGACAATACCTCCCGCTTCAGTAAGGGCAACCAGTTACAAATAGGCAGCCAGCAATGGCAGGACGTAGCGATATGGGAAAACAAAAACTCCGGACAAAATACGGATGGCAAATTCGGTACGGACCTCTTTGCCAACCAGGTAATAGAGATCAACTTCGATCAGCACAATATCATCATCCATCCAACACTTCCCCGCAGGCTCAGGAAATACCAAAAACTCAAACTTACCTTTGAGAATGACATGCTGTTCCTGCAAGCAGCTTGTACCATTAACGATACTGCCCTACCCAATAAATTCCTGATCCACTCCGGCTATGCAGGCGCTGTATTACTGGACGACAAGTTCACCAACAATAACAAGATCAGCGAGAAACTGGCCATCGTCAGCACCAAAGAATTGAAAGACTCTTATGGCAACGTATTAAAGACCCGCAAAGCCATCCTGCCCGCCTTTACCATTGGAAACCTCACTTTGCAACAGGTGCCAGTAGGCTTCTTTGAAGGCGCCATCGGCCGGCAAAAGATGAGCATTATAGGCGGTGATATCCTGAAGCGGTTCAATTGGATCATTGATGCCCAAAGAAACTATGTCTACCTAAAGCCCAGCAAACTAAAAAACAGCTCCTGGTCAACTATTTAACAATCGTTTCGCCAATATCATCCCTATTTCTTTTATTCCATCAATTACTTGATTATATTTATCCAGCGCCTTGATCCATTAAACAAGTATAGCCAGTAATCATGGAAAGAATTCAAGCCATTATAGACCGGTACAAAACCGCTTCTGCCGATGATTGGCAACAATGGTTCAATATATCCACGATCCGTCAATTTGAAAAAGGCCAGGTACTGATCAAGGAAGGCGAAATTGCCAGGGTCTGTGCATTTGTACTGAAGGGTACTTTCAAAAACACCACCCAATGCCAGGAAGACGAAGAAAAAATACTGGGCTTTGGATTTGAAACAGATTTCCTGGCAAGCTGTGAAAGCTATAATTGCCAGCAACCTTCCGCATTTGCTATTGTTGCCATGGAGCCTTCCCTCCTGATGGTTACGGATAACGACCGGTTGGTAGAACTTTGCTATAAGAACCAGCAAGTTGCCAATGCAGGATTCTTACTCACCATACAATTGATGCAAGAGCATGAGGAACACTTGAAAATATTATCGCTGAACAGCCCCCTCCTGCGTTACGAATACATGCTGAAGAACCACCCTGAACTACTACAAAAAGTTTCCCTCACCGATCTAGCCAAATACCTATATGTAAGCCGTGAGGCATTAAGCAGGGCAAGAAAACAAATAGCCCCTTTCTCCAACTGATTATGTGATTAGGATCACAGCCCCCCTTTTCTCACCCGTTTACATTTGTAGCCAACTCAAATCTAAAACAATGAGAAAACTAAAGTTGCAGGTACAAATCACTGCCGATGGGTTTATTGCCGGCACCAATGGCGAACTGGACTGGCTGAATTTCAACTGGGACCAGGAAATGAAATCTTATGTAAGCCAGCTCACCGAGTCCATCGACTGCATCATTCTGGGAAGAAAATTGGCACAGGGTTTCATTCCACATTGGGCATCGCGGCCCGACTATGAGCCCGACTGGTTCATCGACAAAATGAACAATTCCCCAAAGTTGGTATTTACCAAAACCCTGACCGAATCTCCCTGGCCCAATACCCGGTTGGCTACCGGCGATCTGGTAAAGGAAGTAAACAACCTGAAAGAAGAAAATGGGAAAGACATCATCGTTTATGGTGGCGGCCAGTTTGTAGCCTCCCTCATTAAAGCCCGGCTGATAGATGAGTTTCACCTGTTTGTCAACCCCGTCATACTGAAAGAGGGCATGCCTATTTTCAATACCGTTGAAGAAAGACAACCACTGGTCTTGAAAAAAAGCATCCCATTTACCTGTGGCATCTCTTTACTCAACTATGAACTGCCCAATTAAATAGCCACAACACTGTTACTGCCGCGTACAGGATCACTGTATGAAAAAGGGTGCCTCAAATGATATTGAGACACCCTTCCTATATGGATAGATAGGTTATTTTCCTTTTACCTCCAGCATACCGGGATAAACGGTACCAATGGCCTGCTTCAATTCAATGCCCAGCAGATACGCAATTGTGGGCGCTACATCTGTGAGCGACATAACGGGTAACACACCTCCTTTTTTAATGCCCGCTCCGCTGGCTACAAAACCTGTTTGTATTTCAGCGAAGTCCGGGAAATACCCATGGGTGCCCCCTTTGGCTGCACGAAATTCCTCCCCCGTAGCAGCCCCATTAAAAGCAATACCCTGCACCGCTGCCAGCGCCAGCACTGCTTCCGGATCGCCCCCTGCTTTTATTATCTCTGGCTTTTCAATAATGCGAAACAACTTCCTGTACCCCTCCGGCAGCTCTTCCAATAGTTGCCTTACCTGTTGCAGCGTAGCCATATCCTGCTTGTTCTTCAACCGCAGGAAAGCTGCCCCGCCTGTAGGTACAAACCAGGCCTTCCAGTCATCCTTACTTCCCTTTCCCGTAAGTCCCTTCTTAGCCAGCCACACGTTGGGTGACAGTGCCGAATGTGTATTCACAAAACCATGATCACCCGAAACAATGATCGCCGTACTGTCTCTGATACCCGCTTTCTGCAAGGCATCCACCAGGATGCCGATCGCATTATCTGCACCCCCGATCGTACGTCGCAGCAGGTCGCTTTCACGCCCCTCCGCATGTTGCGCACCATCCGTACAAGGCAGGTGAATGGTAAGCAGGTTGGGTTTGTACGTACGGATGATATAACCCGCCATACGCGCCAGGTTCTGGTCCATGCTGGGTGACGACAGGTTGTAATCATTCACCTGTAACTGTCCTGTAGCATTGGCCACCACCTCTTCAAACAATCCCTTGGGTGTAGCATATTGTGCCGTAGCTCCACGCCGGTCAGCAGGATTTTCTTTCGACCATATCTCCGGGATATTGTAATCAACCGGCGCACCTACCGATACTGGCCAGGATACCGAAGCCGATTTCAACCCTGCCTTGTGTACCGCATCCCACAAGGTCTCTGCCTGGATCTGTTTCGATTCTGTATACCATCCGGCCCCTTCACCTCCTGCCTCAAACTGCGTATTATAGAGAATACCATGCTGCGCTGGCTTCACACCCGTGATCAAAGTAGTATGCGAAGGATACGTAACCGTAGGGAACACGCCATTCACGCCCTGTGCATAAACACCCTGCCGGGCCATTTGCTGCAAGTTGGGTGTAGCCCAGGAAGCATCCTTGTAAAAATCCGGTCTGAAACCATCAACACTAACCAGTACCACATATCTAACCTTTTGTGCCACGGCACTGCTACTCCATACAGCAGCAGCCACCAGCAACCCCAATAATTTATTATTCATCATCTATTAGTTTATGAATGGGAAGATTTCTTTAGCCGTTTTGTTTTGTACCAGCACCTTGTTCATATCGTACTTCATCGTCACAATACCATTCGCAACATCCACCGTAAAATCATCCATCCCACGGCTCAACGGAATAAAGGATGGCAATTGAGCCTGTATATGTTCTGCTTTTACATTGGGATTATTCAGCTGCTCCGTTTGAGATACCGGGAATTTAATACCCAGGTCCAGCATGCGCCGCCCTTCACCCATGAATAGCTCCTGCCGCATACGGTACAACAAATACAACAAAGCATCCGTAGTAGTGGCAGCCGAAAGGTCGGCAGTTGTAACCTTTGTACCCGATACCCCATACACATTTACCTTACCCGCCTGCCGGTTCAGTACATAACCATCACGAGGTGCATCACCAGCATCAAACTTCACTTTCATTGCAGTCAGCGGATAATCCTTCCGGTTGCCTCCATTGCGCGTTTCCTTACTATCATCTACCGCCGTTACGGTTCGTAAAGCCACTACTTCCGTCAGCAACCGTTGCAAGGTGGTCCTTGCCGTGGCCAGGTCACCTGCCGCCAACTGGACCTCCGCCAGGATCAGGTAGGCTTCCTCCCCCTTGGCAATCGCAATCGGCTTTTGCTCCTGCGCCGCTACGCCCACATTGAAATACTTGGGGTCCAGGAAGTCCAGCCTGGGCAAGGGTGCAAACCGGTTGGGCTGCGCCACAAAGGTGCCAGTCTGCATTTCGTTCGATACGCCATTCAAACCATCATACGCTACCTGTAGTAATACACTTTTTTGAGCCAGCACCTCGTTTGCCAACTTACTCGCATTGACTGCATCCCCCAAAGCATAATAAGTACGCGCCTTTAGCAACGTATAAGCTACTTTTCTGGCTGCATCGGGTTCAGCAGCGATCGCCTCATCCCAAAGTCCCAATGCCTTTTGCAAGTGCTGCGTTGAGCTCAACACTTCACCCCGGCTGCTGCCAGGCAGCGCCACAAATACCTCACCACTCAACAAATAGGCATAAGCATGACTAAACAGCAAGCTCGCCTTATCCGCCGCCGTAGTGCTGGCATCGCCAGGCACCACCTTCGTCAAACCATACAGCGCCATCTCCCGCAACCGCTGTACCTCTGCCTGGGTAGCATTCACATCCACATCAAAATAATCGATCTGTGGAATATCAAACACCTTACTGTTCTGCGTATAGTTATTATAGTAATTATCAGAAATAAGTTCTGCATTGACCACCACTGCATTCAGCGTAAGCGCCAGTTGACGCCTAACACCATTGGCCCAGCTCCGTGCAGCATTGGGCGTATTAACATATACATCTTCCGTTACATTGGGATTCTTTACACAGGAAGGCAGTACCAAAGAAGCTGCCAGGCCTAAACTCAACAAATATCGTTGCATATAAAAAGATTTGGAATGAATACTAACACCTTAAAAATTGAACCGTACCGAACCGATGAATTGCCGGGGAGCCGAATAGGTAGCATAAGAAATACCACCCGTAGTAGCGCCACCCTGTCCTTGCGCCGATCCACTGATCGTTGCTTCCGGATCAAACGAAGAAGCAGCAAAGTTCAATGGGTTCACTGCCGACAAACCAACCGTCAGTCCCTTGATCGTCCTGTTTTTGGAGGCCGATCTGAAAGTGTACAACAACCCAATCGTCCGCACCTTGATGAAGTCCGTTTTCTCTATAAACTTATTCGTAAAACTCAGCCAGTTAAGCCGGCCATTCTTGTCAATCTCCGCCTGAGGGATGCCTGAATTTGATGCCCCGTAATTAAACCTGAACTGCGCATCCCAGTTATTCGCATAGGCGCCCGACTGGTAATCACCATTCGCAAACAGCTGGAACTGCCGGTACTGTACATTCAGCCCCATACTGCCAAACAGGTCCGGAACAGTCGTTCCCAGGTACGATTGCGCCACTGTATTTTCCAATACCCCTTCCTTGCTAAACGTACCATAGTTGCCCCGGATAAAACCCACCGGGAAACCTTCCTGCACCACGGTTTGTATCGTACGCGCACTGAAACCATTGATATTGAAAGGAGCCACACCACCCGAACTAAGTACCCTGTTGTACAAGGTATTGACCGACAAGTTGAGCGTTACTGTCCAGTCTTTTGATTTAACCGGCACTACGACCGTATTAAATTCCCAACCGCGGTTCAGTATCTCCCCCACATTGTACAACTGGCTTTGCGTTTGACCTGTTGAAGGTGTAGCAGGTACAAAGAATAAGGCATCCTTCGTTACAGAACGATAATACCCTGCCGAAAAACGGATACGGTCCTGCAGAAAGGCCAGGTCTATACCCGCTTCCAGTGTATGTGTTTTTTCCGGCTTCAGGTTATCATTACCCGGCTGTCCAAAGAAAGCCGCCTGATCATTCAGGAAACCCAAAAACGTGATGGTCCTTTCATTGGCCCAGGAGGGTGGCAGATTGCCTGCAATACCAAAACTTCCCCGCAGCCGTGCAGAAGATACTACCCCCGACACCTTTTCAAACCAGGGCTCCTCACTAATCATGTAAGACAAGCCCGCCTTCGGATAATACTGGATACCGATATTCTTACCAAAAGCCGGGTTGCCATCACCACGCACACCCAGGTCCAGGAATAACTTATTCTTATAACCGATATTCTCCTGCACATATATTCCATAATTCACGATCTCGCCATAAAACTCATTTCCTGTGCGCACAGCCGCATCACGGATGATACGCGCCCCATCACGGATATTCGTTCCCGTGTACGAAACCTGCTGATCATCCGTACGGAAAAACTGTCCGCCAACCGTGGTTACCAGTGAAAACGCACCTGTATTCCACGTATGTTGCCCATTCAACTCCAGCGTGATGCCCATGTACTTACGCTCGTTATTGGAAATATTCCCCTGGTCGGTCACCGGCTTACCCGTTGTATGCGTAAGGTATTGGTTCGTTTGAACCACCTGGTCCCTCATCACCCGGTAGTCAATACCACCCGTAGCTTTCACCACCAGGCTCTTAAAGGGTGTATACTTAAAAGATTGAGAAGTAGTAAAACGGTTCACCCGGATCTGATCGTCCTGCAGCCTTTCCGCTTCATCCACATAGGCCTTCATCACCTGGAAAGCAGAGTCTGTCAACTCATCGATCTTGTTATTAAAGCGGGGGCCTGTATTGGCTGAAGCCCCACTCTCGGCAAACCAAAGTCCTGTATATCCTCCCTGGTTGCCATTCCGGTTCCTTTTGTATTGATTGTTCACAAACATAAAGGAGCTTTCATACACCACATTTTTACCCAGCGGTGCCTTGAAACCACTGCTGAAATCGATCTTGCGGTTACGATTCTGGTTGTGCAACATCACACCACTGCTATTGAGGTAATTGCCTGAAAAACTGTAACCAAATTTATCAGTACCTCCATTGATCGCCAGGTGATACTTCTGGTACAGTCCCGTTTCAAAAAGCAGGTCCTTCGTCCGTTTGAAGTACAGGAAATCATTGGTGGATTTCTCCACGCCCATTTGCACCTCTGCAGTAATACTTGTACCGTTGCGGCTGCCCTTCTTCGTAAATATCTGGATCACGCCATTGGCAGCATCCGATCCGTACAAGGTAGTGGCAGCCCCGCCATTGATGTACTCCACCTTATCAATATTATCCATAGGAATATCAGCAATAGAACTGATCGCCGATCCCTGCGCACTACCTCCGCCCAACGCCGCTACCGTATTGAGGTTATCCATACGAACCCCGTCAACATAAATGATCGGTGTTGAATTCACAAAAGCCGAGGTTACTCCTCTTGCCCGGATGATCGAAGTAGCGCCCGATTGTCCGCCCGTAAGCCTGATTTGCGCATTGGGCAGCTTCGACTGCAGCAACTGATCAAAACGGCTGGAAGGGATATTCTCCAGCTCACTGGATTTGATACTCGTTACATTCGATGATAACCTTTTCTTACTGATGTCGATGCCCTGTCCTGTTACCACTACCTCATCCAATTGATTGTCCTTGCGCGCCAGCCTGATCAGCAGCGTATTCTTTTCCCCTGCCTTCCTGATCAGGTAAGCTTTGTAGGCAGTATTTTCATACCCCACAAAGGAGAAACTGAAATCATACTTAATACCCGGCACCAGCTTTTTAAATAAGAAAATGCCCTTTTCATTCGTGATTGCTGTCAATGATTCATTGCCACCATTGCGGCGCGCCTGTACCGTTACACCCTCCAACAGATCACCCTTTTCCGACATTACGGTACCCGTAACTTCTACCCCAACTTCCTCCTGTGCCATGCTGCGCTGTACCATCAGCAACAGCAACAGGCAACAAGCCAGCATCCCTAATCGTCGCTTAATAATTTGAGCCTTACCTTTCATAATTGTCTATTTTAATTGAACAGTTAAGCAATACAAGTCCACTCATGCCGCCATCGCGGATGATCCCTGAAAAATATACGCCAGCTATTTATTGATCAGTCCCTTTCCTGATGGAGAACCCATCAGGCTCACTGGCCACCGCCAGGTTGTTCATGCGGCCAATTACCTGTAATAACACAGACAATGAATCGTTATGGAGAACCCTGCCCGAAAAATGAAGCCCCTTCAATGCTTCGGGTGTATAGGTAATAGACACTTTATACCGCTTACCCAGCTTGTCAAATACCTGTTCCAAAGGCGTATCCTCAAACACCATTCCTTCCTCATGATCAGCCACTCCAGCCTGCCCTTTATCCACCTGCCTGCCTCCTTCCATCACCGATACCTTTACCAGCCTGGCAGCACCATCATAGCCCAATTGCTGCCCGGGCAGCAGGTACACATCCTTTTTCCAACCCGGCAACAAACTATCCACTGCCTTCACCACCACCTTGCCTGTCAACAATTGCACGCGCACCGTAGCGCCAATTTGCCTAACCCTGAAACTGGTACCCAGGGCCGTGGTCGAAAGCCCACCTGCATAAACCGTAAAGGGTCTTGTTTTATCCTTCACCACATCAAACAACCCTTCCCCTTCCAGTACAACATCTCTTTTATCAGTACCAAAGTCATTTTGATATTTGATCGCAGCACCCGGCCTCAACGATACTACTGAACTATCCGGCAACTTAATCCGTCTCCATCCCTTCGTGTTGTTTTGAACCAGTTGCCAATCTGTTACCCCCTTTTGAGGCAGCACCTTTTCCCTACTAACAATTGCTTTCACCGGTGCATCAACAACCTTTCTGTCCGTCCTAAATTGCCAGCCGCCCCATATCATCAGCACAATGGCTGCTGCAGCCGCCCAGCCCATATACCGCATCTTCCCTCCTCTATCCTTACTAATTCTTTTACTGATCACCTGGTACATCTGTTCGGCCAACCCATGATCCACCTGGGGCCCTTCACCAGCAGCCTCCCAGTCGGTCCTGTAAAGCCTTTCCAATACCTCCGGATGTTGCATCAGGTATTCATGTACATGCCTGGCTTCATCGGCACTACAACGGTTTTTCAGGAACTTATCAATAAGCGATTGGTCCATCTCCATCTGAACTATGTAATAAGGTTGAAATTAAATACGAGCAACAAAAAGGAATCCCCTGCTGGTAACATTAAGTTAATACAACAGCATCTACAGCCATATAAGTAAGCCCCACCAGACCGTGAGCAGCGAGCGGATGAAACGCATGGCTTTCCAGAGATGATCTTCTACCGTTTTTACAGATACCGATAACATACCCGCTATTTCCTGGTTGGAATATCCATGCAGCATTTTCAGCATAAACACCTTCCTCCGCACAGGAGGTAATTGGAGCATGGCCAGCCTGATATGATCACGGGCTTCCAGTCCATAAAAAGCAGGGCGGTCCTGGTACCCATCGGCCAGTGGGCCGAATTCATCCACAGACCGGATATGCTGCCTATTCCTGGCCTCTTTGCGCAAATGGTCGATCCAAACACTGTTGGCCATCGTAAACAATTGCACTTCAAGACTCAGCTCCGCTGAGAGCGTATGGCGAGATTGCCATAGCTTCACAAATACTTGCTGCGTAAGTTCTGTGGCTGTTTCATGCAAATTGGCTCGTTTAAGATAATACCGGAATACCTTCGTGTGGAACTGGTCATACACTTCCCGGAACGAGCCTGCATCGAATTGTTGGATGCCTGTGATCTCATTCATGACTATCAGATAGGTGGTGGAACGATTGCCTTAACCTTTCGGGGCGCAAGTTGGCGATAATATGAAAAGGGAATGCATTATTTCTGTGTTAAGCAACATGAATCGGGAAAGACTATTCCATCCACATAGATAAAATCAAAAGGGCCTGGGTTCTTAGCCCCGGCCCTTCCTTCGTATGGAGATACAATCAATTGCTAACCTGGAATACGCCTCTAAGATTCCCGGTCCTTTGAAAAAGCAGCAACAATTTCTGCCGATAGCGCATCTAATGATTTACTGCCACTCCTCGCTGCAAGCTCCCTGATCTCTGGTGTGATCTTATTATTTACAACAGCCTCCTTGATCAGGTCTATTTGATCATCCTTACAGGCACGCTCCCAATAATTAACGAACACACTGTACAATGCCTTCAGATCATCCTGATCCTTATCCTCGATATGGATGGGAGTTACTCTTTTCGACAAGTTTCTCCGGGTATAATAAATCCCTCCCACCAACTTAATTTCTTTTGTACTTGTGTTGACATTCGTAAACAACACCACATGCTGATTGTGGTTTCTGAAAGGCAACATGCGCAATTCAGGATATTCACCATCTAATACAAGATGCTGTTTGATCCGGTTAAGCTTTCCATTCAGCAATTCCTCCCGCTTTTTCTTTTTGGGTGACATCTTTATGTCTCCTGAATTAATTCCATTATAGGCACAGATCAACATCAATTTTTTGTCATTCAAATACTCAACCACCCCGGGTGTACAAAAAATACCGCCTGTTTCACTAATAGAAAGAATCAGGTTCCACTTGGGCCTCAAGGTTTCTGAGGAAAAATACTGCTGAAAGGTGTATATCCATTTTATGTCCGTATTGATTAAATGGTCTGGTGTGATCTTCTGGAAAATACTTACGTAATTATCCCTCGCCGAAAACCGGAGATTCAGGAATAATTTCTTGGATTTGGCAAGCCTGCTGATGTATTTATTTAATCTTTCTACATCGTTGATATTAATAAGATGCTGACTTAACCAGGAAGACACCTTTTTCTTGAGTAGCCTGCTGATCAATTCAACATAATCCTCATTTCCCTTATCAAAATACCAGGTATCCTTAATATAGCCTTTATACTCTTTAAGTTCAAAATCCTTGAGCAAATGAAAAAGTTCAACTCCCTCATTTCCCTCCTTTTTATACAAGGAAAAGTATTTCTGTACCCGGCTTTCTTTTAATTGCCGTAGGTTGATCAGCCCATCACTTGAAGAAAATATCTCCAGTGCCAGCTCAACAATCGCCCGGTCCTTAAAATAATTGGCCAGCAGGTATTGACCGTCAATGATGCTATCATTTACATGACTAAACATCTCATAGATAATTACATGTCGCGCTATCCCTTTAGGCTCATACGTTTCTTTAAAGGAAACCTGGATTTTATTCCAAAGCAAATAAAACCAATCGTCCAAACTTCTATTCCCAAATCCCTCATTCAAAAGAGGAAATATAAATGTATTTTCCGTCGTGAACGATTCTATATTATCCACCTTGAACCGGCTACAAAAATTGGGGTCCTCATTGTACATATCGAAATAATAAAGCGAAGCCCTGTGCGGTTCTAAATATTTGGTAAGAATATCATTAAATTCATGACTCTTCAGCCCAAAGCCTGCAACGATCAGATTGATCGGTAACCGGGATTGGCCATTTCTCTTAATACCGGTTTCTCCTTTGATCAAATAAATGATCGTATCCCTGATCTTGGAAGGCGTGTCAAAATAAGCCTGCCGGGTAAAGCGTAGCGTCGAAGGATGACTGATGGTACCATGCGGTTTTATGTAAATAGGAAATGCCAGCCGGTTATTATGCAAAAGATCATTCATCTTTTCCTTATCAGGACAATGACCGTCGGAATAGATATAGGTCCATTGGGAATCCGACATTTCTTCTTCAATCGCATTATCCAGGATCTCATCAAAGTTGAAATTGATGATTACATCAATAAACCGGTGCTTAAACAAATGTGCCACTATTTCATAAAACAGGCTTACCGGATACTTATGGTTATACAGCTTATCCAGTTGCTGCAGCACGATCTCTTTATCGATCATACTACAAGCCAGCAGCTGCGTTTCAAAATCGGTACCCGTCAATTTGTATACACGCGTCAGTTCCTCAATTTTTTTATCAATAAAATGCACTATTTTCTCTCCATACTTTTCACAAATGGCTTGCTTTACAACATCGATAGCCCCGGTTGCAAGCGGTAATTTCTGAGGATTTACACTATGCGTTGCTCCCGCACCTACAACCAGGATATTACGACTCCGTTTCTCCTCCTTGTTAACACCCTCTTTAAGCATCACAGCGAGTGGTTCTTTAGCCAATCCGATCGGAAATGAATTAGTCACCAGGTTTTTAGAAAGAATAGAAGCAAGCTGCGTGAGCAGCGGATCCGACCCTATTCCATATTGAGTATCCGTCATAAGCAATCGTTTTTTACAATGTGTGGTTATAATAATGAATGATTACCAATTGGTTAATACCATTGATCTGCCCTGGATGGTTGGGAAAACACTGCTTAGGCGAAAAGGATTGGGTGAGATGAGGAAAGAAGATGATCGTAATAAAATGGTTGCTGTAAAAATACCGGTTACTCCCTGACAATACCTGCACTTTTTTATCCCATTTTGTTCCATTTTTCTCAATCCTGCCGCACTCCATTTTACATCATCCCACCTTTTTACATTTACAATCGGTTACACTGTTCCCATCATTTTACCAGGTTTACCATCACCAATTAAATATTGCCATCATGAATGCCAACCTTCTCTTATTGAAAATGCCCGGGAAACACATATCCCTGGCAGCCATGCTCCTGTTTCTTATAACTATCTCTATTCTAACGGCCTGCAATAAGCAAACTGCCTCGGCGCCTGCAACCGACAGCGAACGCCTGAGCGGCTATGTTCAGCAGGATGTCACAACGAATGACCAGGGCACCAACAACGGCTTTTTCTGGTCCCTGTACCGCGAAGGCGGATCAGCCTCCATTACCCATGGTTCCGCAGGTAATTTCGCGATTAGCTACAGTAACGTCAACGATGTGGTGGGTGGCAAAGGCTGGAATCCCGGATCAGCCCGCAACATCGGTTATAATATAGGCGCCCTTAGTGGCTCTTATAACTTTGTGGGTATCTACGGGTGGACCACCAGCCCGCTGATAGAATATTATGTGGCCGAAAAAGGCTCCGTAACAGGAGGCACTTTTGTAAACAACATGAGCAGCGATGGCCACTCCTACAGCTTTTATAAGTCACAACGTGTCAACGCACCTTCCATTATTGGTACTGCCACCTTCTGGCAATACAAGGACACCTGGGGTGGCGCACCCACTGCACAAAACCGTTCTGTCAACATGGCCAACCACATCAATAACTGGCGCAACACAGGCGGACAAGGTTTTGGCAGTTACAATTACATGATACTTGCCCTGGAAGCTTGGGGCAATAAAAGTGGGTACATCAACGCAACTGCCTGGTAAACCATGAACAGATCAATCATTCCACAAGCGCTGGCAATACTTCTTGTTGCCAGCGCTTGTTCACGGCCAGTATCCGACAACCTGGTATTTGTAGCAGGCGGCGCTTTTAGAAACAGCAAGTCTGCCTTTTATCAACAACCAGCAACCATCCCCGGGTTTTACATCGGCAAATACGAGGTCACCCAGCAAGAATGGCAGCAGGTCATGGGGTACAATCCCTCCGCTTTTAAGGGCAACCACCTACCAGTAGAAACTGTGAGCTGGTACAACTGTGTGGAGTATTGCAATCAAAGAAGTATAAAAGAAGGCCTGGCACCTTATTACCAGATCAACAAAGAGAAGATCGATCCCAACAACAACAATGTGCTGGATGAAATTAAATGGACAGTCACCATCCATGCCAACGCCAATGGCTATCGCTTGCCCACGGTAGCCGAATGGGAGTATGCAGCGGGAGGCGGTCAGCTGAGCAAATCCTATACCTATAGTGGCAGCAATGAATTGGACCAAATAGCCTGGTATTGGAAAAATGCAGGTGATACTTACCTAACCGGCGTATGGTCCTGGCCTGCCTTGCAAAAGAACAACAATAAACCCCAACCCGTGGGCAGTAAGCCACCCAACGAATTAGGGCTCTTTGATATGTCGGGCAATGTACGTGAATGGTGCTGGGACTGGAACTCCCCTGTGGCCACCGAAGCTCCCCAGGGACGTATTTGGAAAGGCGGAGGATGGATTGGCGCCGACTTCTGTTGCGCAATCACCTTCCAGGCCAGCCATGAAGCCAATGGCAAGGGCCCCGACCAGGGTTTTCGCGTATGCCGGAACCTTAATTAACCCTTTTTAACCTGTCAACCTATCAACTCCTTCCTTCCCACTGTGCCGCCTCATTAGCCACTGCAACTGCTTCAATTTCGATCAGTGCATCGGGCGAATAGAGCGAACTCACTTCCAGGATCGTATCGGCCGGATAGGGAGCTGTAAAATATTTGCCCCGCAGCGCTACGATCTTAGAGAAATTGCCCATGTCTTTTAACAGGATGGTTACCTTGATCACGTTGGCCAGACTGGAGCCGCCGGCACGCAGCACTTTATCCAGGTTCTCAAAGGCCTTATTTGCTTGTATATCGAAGTCACCAATGCCTGTTAATTGACCATTATCGTCAATAGCTGTTTGTCCGGAGATGAAAAGCAGGTCACCGGCGCGGTAACCTTGTGCCAGCTTAAAAGGAGCATAGGGATCGGGTTGGATGCGGATCTGCGAAATATTCATGACTTTGTGTTTATTTGAATCACAAAGCTACCGCCCCCTGGCCCGGCGCACGTATAACTAGTTTAATAAATCAAACAGGAAACTACTCCCTTGTTATTTTCCGGCCTTGCTGCGTTGCTTCCGGATCTTGCTGAGGAAAACAGGCGTAATGCCCAGGTAGCTGGCGATAAATTTCTGTGGGATCCGCTGGTCTATACCGGGATATTTTTCCAGCAAGGCTGCATACTTTTCTGCACCCGTCATCATGATATCAAAAAGGATACGTTCTTCCTGTGCAGCGCTAGCCCGTTCATTGAGCATGCGCCAAAACCGTTCAAAAACCGGGTCATTCAACAACTCCTCCCGGCGTTTGTAAGCAATCTGGAGTACTTGTACCGGCTCCATGGCTACAATATTGCGCGTAGCGGGCTTTTGTTGCAGAAAACTGGGCAGGTCGGTGATCCACCAGTCTTCCACCGCAAAATGTAAGGTATGCTCATTCCCCTGCCCGTCAAAATGGAAAGAACGCAACAACCCTGTACACACAAAACTCTCATGCCGGCATACCTCTCCATGCTGCAACAGGTATTGACGGGCTGGCAACTCCTTTACTGTAAAAGCATCGCGCAACTGTTCTTCCTGCTGCGGCCCCAGTTGTACCCGTCGCCCAATATGTTGAATCAGTAAGGAATGAAGATCATGCATTGGTACTAACATCTTTGCGCATTAAACCCGCAAGGTAATTCTATTCCTTTGCAGGCAGGCTCAGATCAGTTTACTTTTATTAAACTCCCAGTTCATGCGGGCAATATTGAGCACTGATATTTGTTGCGGGCACTCCACTTCACAGGCTTCGGTATTGGTACAATGACCAAACCCTTCCTCGTTCATTTGAGCCACCATGGCTTTTGTCCGTTTGCCCGCCTCTATTTTACCTTGTGGCAACAGCGCCAGGTGGGATATTTTAGCGGCTGTAAATAACGCCGCACTCGAGTTCTTACAGGTAGCCACACAAGCGCCGCATCCAATACAGGCAGCTGAATCAAACGCTGCCTCTGCGGTACCATGACCCACCAGGATGCTGTTGGCCTCCGGCGCTTGCCCCGTATTGGCGGATATATAACCACCTGCCTGAATGATCCGGTCAAAGGCGGAGCGGTCGATCTTAAGATCACGGATCACAGGAAAAGCCTGCCCACGGAATGGTTCTACCACGATCGTATCACCATCCCTAAAGCTACGCATGTGCAATTGGCAGGTAGTAATATGGTCCAGCGGACCATGCGCCCGTCCATTGATCATTACTCCACATTGCCCGCAAATACCTTCCCGGCAATCATGGTCAAACTCAATCACCCTCTCTCCCAATCCGATCAACTGCTCATTGAGCATGTCCAGCATATCCAGAAACGACATACCAGCAGCCACCCCGTCCAACTCATAACTGATCATGCTCCCCGGACTGTTCCTACCTTCCTGCCGCCATATCTTCAAGTGTATTTTCATACGCTGTAAATATTATACCAAGGTTTTGTTGCACTCGCTCGCCTCTGGCGAGCGAGTCTATTTTGTAGCCTCCGGCTACAGCCCTCCGACATTTTCTATTTATAACTCCTCACGGACAACTCTACATTTTCAAACAACAAAGGCTCCTTGTGCAATACCGGCGCCTCTCCTGCCCCCTTCCATTCCCAGGCCGATACATAACAAAAATCCTGGTCATTGCGCACGGCTTCCCCATCAGCCGTTTGGTGTTCTTCTCTGAAATGTGCCCCACAGCTTTCCTCCCTCGACAAAGCGTCCAGGCACATCAGTTCACCCAACTCCAGGTAATCTGCCACCCGCCCTGCTTTCTCCAACTCGGTATTGACATGCTGATCCCCCGTTATTTTAAGCTCGCGGTAAAACTGTTCCCGTAGTTGCCTGATCCCGGCAATCGCTTCTTCCAGTCCTTTTTTATTTCTCGACAAGCCACATTTATCATACAATAACTTACCCAGTGTTTTATGAAAATGATCAGCCGATAAAGTACCATTGATACGTAAGAAATGATCCAACTGATCTTTTATCCGTTGTTCCGATGCTGCAAAGGCCGGATGGTCGGTAGATACCTTGGCAGCTTTCAATTCCCCGGCCAGGTAATCAGGGATCGTATAGGGTGCAATAAAATAACCGTCCACACAGGCCTGCAATAAACTATTAGCCCCCAGCCGGTTGGCGCCATGGTCGGCAAAATTGGCTTCTCCCAATACAAATAAGCCCGGCAGGTTGCTCATCAGCGAATAATCCACCCATAGTCCACCCATGGTAAAATGTGCAGCAGGTGATATCAACATCGGTTGCTCGTAAGCATTGATACCTGTGATCTTTTGATACATGCGGAAAAGATTGCCATACTTTTCTTCGATCTTTCCCTTCCCTTGCTCACCGATCGATTTCGAAAAGTCGAGGCATACGGCATTTTTCATGGCCCCCACGCCATGCCCTGCATCTATTCTTTCTTTGGCTGCGCGCGAAGCAATATCCCGCGGCGCCAGATTACCAAAAGAAGGATAACGTCGCTCCAGGTAATAATCCCGTTCATTTTCGGGTATGTCATTGGGGTTGCGTTCATCACCCGCTTTCAGTGGCACCCAGATACGACCATCATTGCGCAAGGATTCCGACATCAACGTAAGCTTTGATTGATGCTCCCCCGATTGCGGCAAGGAAGTAGGATGCACCTGTACCCAGCTCACCCCCGCTATATAGGCCCCTTTCTTATGTGCCCGCCAGATGGCCGAAGCATTACACCCCATGGCCAGCGTAGATAAATAAAATATTTTGCCATAGCCCCCTGTGGCCAGTACCACTGCATCGCCTGCATACCTTTCCAGGGCACCTGTTTCCAGGTTACGTACAATGACACCTCTTGCTTTGCCATCTATCACCACCAGGTCCAGCATTTCATGCCGGGTATGCAGCATTACCTTACCTGCCTGTGCTTGCCGCATCAGCGCCTGGTAGGCCCCCAATAATAACTGCTGTCCCGTTTGACCCCGCGCATAAAACGTACGGGATACCTGCACGCCGCCAAACGACCGGTTGTTGAGGTAGCCTCCATACTCCCGGGCAAAAGGCACTCCCTGCGCCACCGCCTGGTCGATCAGATCTGCCGAACATTCAGCCAGCCGGTATACATTCGCTTCCCGCGACCGGAAATCTCCGCCCTTGATGGTATCATAAAACATCCGGTACACATTGTCCCCATCATTCTTATAATTTTTGCAGGCATTCACCCCACCCTGTGCAGCAACCGAATGCGCCCTGCGCGGTGTATCCTGAAAACAAAAGCATTGTATATTGTAACCCTGCTCGGCCAGCGAACTGGCGCAGGATGCACCCGCCAAACCGGTGCCCACCACAATGATCGTCATCTTCTTCCGGTTGGCAGGATTCACCAGCCGCGCAGTGGATTTAAAACTGCTCCATTTTTCGGCAAGTGGCCCTGTGGGTATCCTCGCATCCATAACTAACCATTTATTAAATGAATGTAAACAGGTATCACCATGAACCCAACGGTCATGATGCCCGTATAAAACCATCCAGTTACACGCACCAGCCTCACATAACCCGGATGATACAATCCCAATGTACGTGCAGCACTAAAAAAACCATGCAGCAAATGGAAGCCCAACGCCACCATCCCTGCCAGGTACAGCAATACATACCACCACTCCTGGTAGGCCGCCACAACAATTGAATAAAGGTCCTTATGCCCCTTTTCATCAAGCGGCAGCGTGGTGAACTTATACTGGTACCAGAAATCTTTTAAGTGGATGACCAGGAACAATAAAATGATGGTGCCTAGCAAGCCCATATTCCGGCTATACCATTTACTACTCACCCCTCGCCGATCATATGCATACTTATGACCATTGGCTTTCCGGCTGCGGATGGTAAGCACCAGCGCAAAGAACACATGTCCCAGTATGCTGGCCAGCAATACCACTTCAATAAGTTTGATCAGGATATTCTCTGATAAAAAATGCGAGTACCAGTTAAAAGATTCCCTGGCTTTTTCGGCTGGCAGTAGTAATTGTAGATTTCCCAGTAGATGGATCACCAGGAACAGGCAAAGAAAGAAACCCGTTAGCGCCATCCATATTTTTTGAACTTGCATTGATCGCATAAGGTCTTCATTAATTGACATCCCATCCACCACCTACTATTTCCCTTCAGGAATAAGTATACTCCTTATTCAATTTACCGATAAATATCAAGAACCGTCAACCACAAACTATAATAATCCCTTATAGGGCTGCTTTGTTTAAACCTTTTAATCAGTATACGTGGCATAAGTCAACAGGTGCCTTGCCCGGTGTTTTTACCACCCACCCCTCGTTAAAACCCCGGCCAAATACCGTCAAACAACGCTTCCAAACAATTACCTGTGCGTGTAATTTTATTTCAACAATTAAAGCCAACCTCGTACCCTGTCAATTCAATAGGCTGAAGTGTAACCTACACAGTTATCACTGCATCAATTCATTGTTCTGCTAGCGATCCGCCCTAAAAGTTCATTCAAACTAAAAACGATCTTTATATGGCAACCCAAAAAAAAGTAACCAATCCATCCGGTAATAAAAAGATTACCGATCAGGAAAGTCTTGAAAGGATCATAGGCATCAGAGACGACAGGACATCAGATCCTTTGTTTGTACCTCACCTTTCCAATCTTCCCGAAATGATGGGCGCAGAATCCGTATCTAACCAGGAAGATTATTCCGACATACTCGAAACCATTTGCGGCGTTGCCGATGACTCACAGGATGTTGAACGATACAATGGAACCCTGGGCGTTACAACCGCCTTCGTAAATGCTCACCAAAAACCGGTTTGCCAGGTACAATGGAACAATAACCTGGCAAGCATCTACACCAATCCAGGCAATGTATCCGATGTGCGCTGGGGCACAGGCACCATGATTTCCGATGACCTGATGATCACCTGCGGACACCTGTTTGATCAAACAGGCGGAGGCTGGAACCGTCCCCGCATCAATGGGACTACCAATATCATCAGTCCCCAGGAGATCGCCCGCCAAATGCACGTTAATTTCAATTACCAGGTCAATAGTAGCGGTACACTCCGTACGGAAGAAAGTTTCCCGATCATTGAACTCATCGAATACCGCCTGGGCGGAATTGATATGGCCCTCTGCCGCATTGGAGGTACACCCGGCGCACGCTTTGGCAAAACAAACATCAGCCGGACAGATGCTGCAGAAGGCGATATGATCTGCATCATCGGGCATCCTGCCGGCCGGCCTAAGAGAATTGAAGCCGGGCCCACTACGGATATTAACGACAACCGTATCCATTACAACGATATCGATACCCTTGGTGGAAATTCAGGATCAGGCATACTGCATGCAAACACTGGCAGACTCGTAGGCATCCACACCAATGGCGGATGCACACCGGCCAGCCCCGCCGACGGAGGTTCCAACTTTGGCCAACGAATAGAAGCAGTAGTTGCCGTATCCCCTACCTTACAACAATTATTGACCAAGTCCGTTGCCTCCGATTTCTCCACGCCCAGAACGGACAAACCAATCATCAGCGATATACATACCACCTGGCTGGCCGATAAGAACATGCGCTCGGATGTATTCACTACACCCCTCAGCGATTTTAGGAAAAATCCTCTTGAGAACATCAATAAACGTTTTAACGATACCAAAACACACGGATTGGACAAGGCGCCGGGAATGGAAAATATTGGCAGGTTCAACAATATCTTCAACCCTGTATTCTCAGGCATAGGCACCCAGGCCGGAGCAAGACCCTTTGTACTATCTACACCACATCATGCCGAGGCCTTTGCAGGAGAAACGCAGCCACAAGCTACGAACGGACAACAAATACAAGAATACCTCGAGCAATATGAGCAGGCAATTGCAGCCACCGAACAACAATTGCATCAGCTGCTGGAAGAATACAAAGAAGCCCTTAGATTATTTTACAGCGGAAACTCTTCTTTATGATATTGATCGTTTCGAACCAGGAAGATACCCATGCCCGGGCAGTGATGGAACACCTGCAAACCCAGGACGCTCCCTTTCTACTATTTGACACAGCCACCTACCCACGCCAATCCAAGCTTTCCATAGAGCAACAGCCCGGATCTCCCACCGGGCTTGGCTTAACAATTGATGGTATCCACCATGACCTCAGCACAGTCAATGCAGTATGGTGGCGACGGCCACAACCCTTTGAGCTGGATAAAGCAATTACACTTCCCGATGATCAGGCCTTTGCATACGGTGAGTGTCATGCCGCGATCAATGGTTTATGGCGTTGCCTCCAGGCTTCCTGGCTCAATGACCCCGAAAAAGATGAAATAGCTTCTCGCAAAGCCTACCAGTTACAAGTGGCATCCCGGCTAGGTCTAACTGTTCCCCGTACCCTTATCACCAATGATCCTGTCAGGGCCAGGGCCTTTATCGACCAGGAAGGTTCCAAAGGCACCATTTATAAGGCATTTTCTGCGACAGAAAAAGCATGGAGAGAAACCCGGCTATTAAAACAAGATGAAATACCCAAGCTGGTAGATGTACAATGGGCCCCTTTGATCTTTCAGGAATACATCCGCGCGGATCTGGACCTGCGGATCACCATTGTTGAAGAGGAGGTATTTGCTGCCGCCATCCATACCGATAAATCCGGGTATGCATTTGATTACAGAATGGACCTGAATAACGCCAACATCAAAAAGCACCATTTACCACCAGCCATTACCAGCAAATTAATAGCACTGATGAAAACACTTGGCCTAAAATATGGAGCAATTGATATGCGATACAAGCCCAATGGAGAATATGTTTTTCTCGAAATAAATCCGGCTGGTCAATGGTTGTTTATTGAAATGCATACCGGTCAACCTATTACGGCTGCACTGGCACACACATTAGTAGCAATGGACCGGCAACACAACCAGGAAGCAGCTCTTCAGGAAGCAACCTATTGAAACCAGCCTCCGGTATTTTCCAACTGTTTTTCCTTTATCGTCTACGTCGCCTCTTTTTCCAGGTTTTTGCGGTAAGCCGAGGGGCTGATGCCTTTGTGCTTTTTGAAGGTTTTCGTGAAGTGACTTTCATCTGTAAATCCAAACTCGGCAGCAATTTCATTCAGCCGAAGATCGCTATGACGTAACCGGATCTCGATCAGCGACAGTTTATAGTTGATGATGTATTGCTGCATACCGCCCTGTGTATGTTTTTTAAAGTATTCGCTGATGTAATTAAGGGAAATATTGAAATGCGCGGCAAGGCTTTCTGCTTTGAGTTTTTCTGGTTCATAAATATGCTGGTGGATATAAAGTAGTATATCCCTTCCGGCCTGTGGTTGACCTTCCAACTGCTGGTTGTGCATGGCCACATTGCGGGCCACTACCGTAATAAGTGTATTGATCAATTGCTGCATCAGCTCCCTTTGCAGCACCTGCTGGGCTCCCATCCCTTGCAGAATAGCCTCACATACTGTTCTCACCAGCGGCTGGTCGCCGGAATAAAGGTTTACCTGGCCGCGTAAGTGATGACCGTTTTGAAGTATGTACTCCAGCTTCCTGATCCACTCGCCCAGGTCGCTATGCCCCTTTTCCGATGCCTGCTGCGCCTGCAGGAAAATATTATTGAACCGGATGAACAGGAAACCCGAAGTGGTATTTACCCGTGTATAATGCTCCGCATCCGGCAGGATGAGAAAGAGGTCGTTGGCCTTGAAATGGAATTGATTGCCATTGATAAAATAGGTGCCCTCCCCCTTTAGAATATAGGTGATCTCAAAAAAAGTATGCTTGTGGGTTTTACAGGGACACTCGTCCACCTCAAAGTGTTCTATCTCAAAAGGCTTGTAGAGGTTCTGAATATTCATACCCCAAAGATTACAAAATAAGCCCAAACTTATACCAACCTTTCACCTCGCTCCTCCCCAACTTTGCACTACTCAAAATACAGATCATAATGAAAACATTCCAGGTAGTGATACTACTAATGGGCATGTACCTGCATGCCACAGCCCAGACCCTAAATAGCGGATTTGATAAAGCAAGACTTCAGCGCATAGATCAATTCATAGAAAAAGAAATACAGGAAAACCGCATACCCGGCGCTGCTGTACTATTGATCAAAAAAGGGCAGATCGTGTACAACAAAGCGTTCGGTTATGCGGATATTGAAACCAGGAGAGCCATGAAAACCGATGACATCTTCCGCGTCGCCTCTCAAACCAAGGCCATTACCAGTGTGGCAGCCCTCCTATTATGGGAAGAAGGTAAGTTTTTGCTGGATGATCCCGTCTCTAAGTTTATACCTGCCTTTCAGTCGCCCAAAGTACTGGTCAGCTTCAACCCGGCCGACAGCAGTTATACCACCCGGCCAGCCAAAAGGGAGATTACCATCCGTCATTTACTCACCCATACCTCCGGTCTTATTTACCAATTGCCCTATATGGGCGATCCTCAACTGGCCTCCATCTATACCAAGGCAGGCATCCCCGCTCTATTGGCCGCGCCAGGCACCACCACGGGTCAAAAGATGCAGGAACTGGCCAAACTGCCGCTGCTTCACGATCCGGGCGAATCCTTTACCTATGGCCTTAGTACCGACCTGCTGGGTTACCTGGTAGAATTATGGAGCGGGCAGAACCTGGAAACGTTTTTTCGCCAGCGCATCTTTCAGCCGCTTGAAATGAATGATACCTGGTTCAACCTGCCGGCCGATAAAAAGGCCCGGTTAATAAGTGTGTACCAACCCCTGCCTGGCGGCAAGCTGGTAAAAGCAGCACAGGTATTTGACGGTCAGCCCGGCAACTATCCTGCGATTGCACACACTTACCTTTCCGGTGGTGGCGGCTTGAGTTCCACCACAGCCGACTATGCAAAGTTTTTACAAATGATCTTGCACAAAGGCAACTATAAAGGCAAACAACTCCTGAGCCCTGCAACCGTAGCCATGATGCTCACCAGTCAATTGGGCAATCATGTAGGCACCAGCCCCTGGCCCACGATGCCGGCCAACTTTCAGTTCGGCCTCGGCTTTGCACTCGAAACCGAACAAAATGATTACCTGCAACCCCTGCGCAAAGGCAGCTTCAGCTGGGAAGGCGCCCTGGCCACCTACTATTGGGCAGATCCCCAGGAGGACCTGATTGCCTTGTTCTATACACAGGAATTTGCAACTCCTTTGTGGGGGTATTATCAGCAGCGGTTCAGGGTACTTACCTACCAGGCGCTCATCCATTGATGACTGCCTTTGCTATCATTATCCATATTGATCCATGTGTAACTTTTAATGCCTCCATCGTTTTTCATTTTTAAAGTTGTCAACTATGTTTATTTTTAAGCCACCTTATTCCTAAGGATGACTTCCCTAAACACAATAATAAAATATTGGATAGTAGCGCTTTACAAAGTGACAGACTGTTATTTCAGCGCATCGCCACGGGCGATGCGCAGGCATTTGCGGCATTTTATGATGCTTATGCCGTTAAACTGGCCATTTATGTTTCCAGGTTTTTGGGGTCAGACCTTTGGGCCGAAGAAATTGTACAGGATACCTTCCTGAAATTGTGGTCTATCCGCGAATCCATCGCGGAGATTGAATACCCCGCCGGTTTTGTATACCGCATGATCGCCAACCGCGCAAAAGATCACCTCAAGCGCCGCGAACATGAGATCAAATTGCAGCAATACCTGACTTCCCATTTACAGCAGGCAAACGCCAACACTACGCAGGAGCAGGTAGATTATCAAACGAGCATAAAACTCTTCCGCGCCGCCATTGATCAGTTGCCTGCCCAACGCGCATTGGTGTATAAAATGCGCCACGACCAGGGCCTTAGTTATGAAGACATAGCCAGTGAGCTGGGCCTTTCCCGCCATACCGTTCGCAACCTCCTGAACCTGGCCCAGCAAAATATACGGACTTACTTATTGGAGCATGGAGACTTCACGGGCATACTCCTGCTTCTTCTAATTTTAAATAATTTTTAAATCTTTTGGTACTTCCCTTTCTGCCGATCGTCTATAATGGCAGGAGGCTGTACCGCTCCTTAATCTATGGCTGCAAATAACGAACATATCATTGCCTTATTGGAAAAATATACAGGCGGCCAGGCCAGTTCCGGCGAAGTAGACGAGCTGTTTACCTTGCTGAGCAACGGGCAATACGATGAAACGTTTGTTTCATTTATAGCAACCCGGCTGGAAACATTTCAACCCGGTCAGGCAGCAGATATTGATTTCTGGAAAAACAGGCTGCAGGGAGGTGCACAAAAAATTACAGGAACACCGGCAATCGAAAACAACAATCCTGTTGAAGATATACCAGCTCCCGTATACACCGTCAACCGTGTTCATTTTATGCGCAGATGGGGCTGGGCAGCCGCTTCCATAATCCTGCTGCTGAGTATTGGGGCTTATTTCTGGACGCGTTCTGCTAAAGAAAATACCTTCACCAGGCCCCTTGCCAACAGCAGCCATATTGCCCCTGGGAAAAATGGTGCAGTGCTTACACTGGACGATGGTTCGAAGGTAGTACTGGATAGCCTGGGTAATGGCATTGTAGCGGATCAGGCTGGAACACAAGTTGTATTACAAGATGGCAAGCTGGCCTATAAGCCATTGGCCCTGGCTGCTGAAGGGCGGGAATTGACCTACAACACCATGACCACCCCCAAAGGCCGCCAGTTCCAACTTACCTTGCCCGATGGCACAGCGGTATGGCTCAATGCAGGGAGCTCCATCAGGTATCCTACGCTATTTACGGGAAAAGAACGCCAGGTGGCAATAACAGGAGAAGCCTATTTCGAAGTAGCCCACCATGCTAACAGGCCTTTTAAAGTGAGTGTAAATGGAAAAGCAGCGGTTGAAGTACTGGGCACGCACTTCAACATCAATGCCTATGACAATGAAGCTGCCATCAATACCACCTTGCTCGAAGGAAGTGTAAAGGTGAGCGTAGCAGACTCCGGACTTTTGTCTACTGACTTCAGGCTTTTAAAACCCGGCCAACAGGCACAGATCACAAACAGCAAAAAAACGATGTCCTCAAAGGTGCCGCCAACAATCAAAGTGATCGACCATGCGGATATTGATAAGATCATGGCCTGGAAAAACGGGCTCTTCAACTTTGAAGGGGCTTCACTGGCCGAGGTAATGCGCCAGGTAGAACGCTGGTACGATATAGAGATCGCTTATGAAAAGAATATACCGGATATAACCTTTGAAGGTAAGATGACCAAGGACGTTCCTTTGAAAGACTTATTGGTAATGCTCGAAAGATCGGATATACATTTTCGCATTGACAACAGGAAGCTGATCGTTCTTCCATAAGCATATAAACCTGAACCTAATCTAACCTATCCTGGCCTAACAAATACCCTTGTCATTATGAGCCAATTGTAATGGCCTGCGTACCCACACGCAGCCAACAGGGGATTGTATTGCCTTGATGAAATTTCCGACGGATGATCCAGGTGCAGTTGTGTGACCGCCCTGCTTTAATAAATGGATATACCTGATTAAAACAAAACCGGAAGTGTTTGCTCCACCTCCGGCGCTGTTCAGGTCGATCCAAATGAGTGTCTATTATCATTTTTAAACAACCAAAACTGTTCACAATTTATGCAAAAAAATGCTGATTGTGGCTTGTCCTTTCCGGGCCGGCCGGCTTATGCACCCCCGCGGGTTCCTAAGTACAGAGGACGTCACAACCTCGCGAAAATTCTGCGGCTTATGAGATTGACGATCTTTTTACTAACTACTGCTTTGGTACACGCTCATGCAACCGGCCTGTCCCAAAGTGTGACCATCTCTGGCAAGGAGATCACCTTAAAACAGGTATTCACTGCCATTGAGAAACAAACCGGCTATGTTGTCTTCAGCAAGAAGGGAACGCTTGCCAATACCAAACCAGTATCCTTCGCCGTACTGGATATGCCTTTACGCAACTTCCTGGACCTGGTCTTAAAAAACCAGCCACTGCAATACGTTATTTCGGGCAAGACCATACATCTTTCCCGGCATGAAGCTCTTCCGGCACCCTTACATGATGAGCCGCCTGCTCTTCCCGTTGAGCAGGCTCAGCTCATCACTGGCCGGGTAACGGATAGTACGGGCATTCCCCTCTCGGGCGCCACCATCAGCATCAAGGGCAAAAAAATAGTAACGTCAGATGCTACCGGCGCCTTCTCCATTGAAGCAGAGCCGGGCGATGTGCTGGTGGCCAGCTTTGTTGGCTATGCTTCTTCCTCCTTTAGGGTGAAAAAAGATACCAAAACGGTTACCTTCTCGCTCATCCGTGCTGCTTCCATCATAGACGAGGTGGTTATAACCGGTATCTTCAACAAACCCAAAGAAAGTTATACCGGCGCAACCCGTGTGGTAACGGAAAAAGAGATCCGTGAATTCCAGGGACGCAACCTCTTCGTTACGCTGGGCAATATCGATCCTTCTTTCTATGTAGTGACCAATAACACGATTGGTTCTGATCCGAACCGCGTACCTGAAATTCAGCTTCGTGGAACCAGGAACCTCCCTAATATCGACCAGTTCCAATCGGGATCGAATGCAGGGGACCTCGCGCTCCGGGATCAGCAATTCCAATATCAGTCTGCCGCTTTGAATGCGCCCCTTGTTATCATGGATGGCTTTCCCATCACGCTGCAACGGATGATGGACCTCAACGTAAACGAGATCCAGACGGTTACGCTGCTGAAAGATGGATCGGCTACTGCGCTGTATGGCTCACAAGGCGCCAACGGTGTTATTGTGATCACCACCAAACAGCCGCAGTCTGGCAAGCTCCGCCTTACCTACCGCGGTGGTATGAACCTCAACCTACCTGATCTGAGCAGCTATCACTTATTGAATGCCCGCGACAAACTGGCTTTGGAAAAGTCCTCGGGCTTTTTTTCAAATCCTACCAAATACCCCAACCAGGTACTGAATATTGAGAAATACTACAATGATGTGTTGGGCCTCGTGGAAGGCGGGTTGAATACTGATTGGCTCCACAAACCTTTACAAACGCAGATCGATCAAAATCATTCGCTGCGCCTGGAAGGCGGTGATGCCTCCTTCCGCTATGCACTGGAAGGACAGTTCAACAAGATCAATGGGGTCATGAAAGGCTCCGGCCGTGAAACAGTCAATGGTACTGCTACTATTTCTTACCGGCTCAACAAACTGAACTTTACCAATAACCTGCGCATCGGTAATACCAAAGGCAACGAAAGCCCCTGGGGATCTTTCAGTGATTATGCCAAGCTCAATCCTTACTGGAGCCCCTATGATGCCAATGGCAATGTGGTGAAAACCTTCAAGCCCTATACAGTAGACTACTGGGAACAGGCCCAAAAAGGCAGTTATCCTTATGCCAACCCCATGTACGACGCGACGCTGAATACTTTCAACAAAACAGCCTATACCAATATCAATGAAAACTTCCTGGTGGAATACAGGCCAGTGAAGCACCTCACGCTCAATGGTGGCCTCAGCATCAATACCACACAAACTACGGGTGATAATTTCAAACCAGCTTCGCATTCTGCTTTCTCCCAATATGCAGCCAGTGATATATTCCGCAAAGGGAGTTATCTGTACAGCACTGGTAAGGAGTATAACTTTACAGGCCGGGTAGCTGCCAACTATTCCAATACGTTTGCAGGGGTACATGGATTAAACGTAGGGGTAAGTGCAGAACTCAATGAAGCCAAATCGACCAGTTATACCATCGCCGCTGAAGGCTTTCCCGATGAAACGGTAGACTTTCTTGGCAGGGCCCTACAGTATCAGCAAGGCGGCGCACCCACTGGTAACGAAGCAACCACACGCCGTGTAGGAGTAGTGGGTACCGCTAACTACGTGTATGACGACCGTTACTTTGCCGACCTTACCTACCGGGTAGACGGCGCCTCGCAGTTCGGCACCAATAAAAAATATGCTCCCTTCTATGCCATTGGCGCCGGATGGAACCTGCACCATGAACGCTTATTTAAGCACCTTACCTATATCAATCGCCTCAAACTGCGCGGTTCTTATGGGGTAACTGGCAACCAGGCCTTCTCGGCTTACCAGCCATTGGCTACTTACTCGTATGTGATCGGCAACTTTTATAAAAACTGGATTGGCGCTACGCAAAGCTCACTCGGTAACCCCAACCTCCAATGGCAGCAAACAGATAAACTGGATATTGGTCTGGAAGCAGGATTCCTGGAGGACCGGATATTTATCCAGGCCGACTATTACAGGGAAAACACGTCCAACCTGTTGTCTGCTATCGAGCTGCCTTATTCCAATGGATTTACCAATTACGTAGAGAATATCGGTGAATTGGAGCAGCGGGGATGGGAACTGACGGCACGCATTACGATCCTACGAAACGACCGCAGCCGTTTACTATGGTCGGTAACGGGCAATATTGCACACAACCAGGACAAGATCGTGAAGCTGTCGGATGCCCTGAAGGCAGCCAATGAAAAACTGGCTTTGCAATATGACTATACAGCCAATACACCCAATAAGATCATCCGCGAAGGCGCTTCACAAAACACGATCTATGCAGTACCTTCTCTGGGTATCGACCCCAGCACAGGCAGGGAACTATTCCTCAACAAACTTGGCGAAGTAACCTACACCTGGAATGCAGCCGACCGCGTGGATGTTGGTCTGTCACAACCCAGGTACCGCGGCAATTTCAGTACGCTGTTGCGTTACGGAGGTTTTACATTCAATGCCTCTTTCGCCTACCGCTTCGGCGGCCAGATCTATAACCAAACATTGATCGACAAAGTGGAAGAAGCGGACAAGTGGTTGAATGTGGATCAACGGGTGTATACAGACCGTTGGCAAAAACCGGGGGACAAAGCGGCTTTCCGTGGTTTAAATGAACTGGGGCAGGTGAACCCTTCATCCCGTTTTGTGCAGAATGAAAGTACGTTGTATTGTCAGAACATGAATCTTGCCTACGACGTAACCAGCCGTACTGTATTGAAGACAATAGGGATGAAAACGCTGCAGCTGTCAGCCAATACCGGGGAGTTGTTCTACCTGTCTACTGTACGGCAGGAACGCGGACTCTCTTATCCATTCACCCGCCAGGTAAGTTTCTTACTGTTTGCCACCTTTTAATTCGAATGCACATGAACAAGATCAGTTTAACCATATTGATATCCGGCGCTTTGCTGCTGGGAAGCTGTAAAAAATGGCTGGATGTAAAACCCCAGGGCCAAACTACCAAGGACGAAATGTTCCAAACGCAAAAAGGTTTCCGGGATGCGCTTACGGGCGCTTACATCGACCTGAAAAGTGATGATGCTTATGGCCGCTCGATGACGTGGAGCACCATTGAATTCCTGGCGCGCAACTGGGATAATGTCGGTAATTATCCCGACATCAACAGCCTGGTAAATGCGACGTATACTGATGCCAGTGTAAAAGCCATGATCGAAAAGATCTATGCCAAAGAGTATAAGGTAATAGCTGATGTAAATAGCATCCTGGAACGCATCGATGACAAGAAGACCATTTTCCAGGACGATAATTATGCGTTGATCAAAGGAGAGGCCCTCGCTTTACGTGCTTTTGCCCACTTCGATGTGTTGCGGATGTTTGGCACCATGCCCGGCAGCCCGGGAACCGATCCCCTACTGCCGTATGTTACGGCTGTATCGAAGGACATTGTTGCGCTCTCTACCTACGATGATTTTACCAAACAGGTGTTGACTGATCTCGATGCCGCTGAAGCATTGCTGAAAGAGGTAGACCCTATCAGATTGTATTCGTTGCTGGAATTGAACCCGGTGCAGAATAGTACTGCTATACCACCCGTATCGGATGATTACTACATGTATCGCCAGGTACGTATGAACTATTATGCAGTGCTGGCGCTCAAGGCCCGTGTATACAACTGGCTGGTACCCCGTGGCGACGCCAACCGGCTGAATGCTATCAAATACGCGCAGCTGGTAATTGATGCCAAAGATCATTTCGGCCAACCTACTTTCAGGCTTGGTGGATTGAGTGATGTGCAGGCGGGTAATCCCTCCTTCCCTTCCGAGCATATTGCCGCTGTAAGCATTTACAATATGAAAACAGTAGCAGAGAATGTATTGGGCGAACAGGGTATTTTGGCCCGGTCGGACTTCAATATCCAGGATGGGTATTACTACCTCAACAACCTGTTTCCTGTATCGGAAAGAGTAGCAGATGCGCGGTGGGTAAACATGTGGGCATACAAAACAGCCAGTGGCCAATCCAGCTATGTGAAACTTAAGAAATTCAATCAGAAAGACCAGGACGCTACTAACCAGATCCCGCTGCTGCGCCTGAGCGAAATGTACCTGGTATTGACTGAGTGCGCCCAAAACAAAGCCGATGCAGAGGGCTACTATAGTTTCTATTGCAATAAGAAGGGTATTCCTTTCACAGCTGGCTTTAGTGCCGCCGGCTGGGAAGCGGACCGGAAAAATAAAATGATACGGGAATATGTACGTGAGTTTTATGCCGAAGGGCAAACCTTCTTCACCTACAAGCGCTACAATGTAGCCACGTTACCTGCCAGTTGGACGGCTGCTTATTATACAGCCACCTCCACCCGGTATATAGTACCCAAACCCGATCGTGAATTTAATTATCATAACAAGTGATCTCTATACTGATGAAAAAATATAGTTGCATAATAATCATAGGGCTGGCGATTGTTGCAGGCTGCAAAAAAGCTGATTACCTGCTTTTTGATGGCGCAGCCCGCATTCAAATGGCAGATACCAGTGCTGCAAGTTTCACCTTCGTATATGAAGCGCCGGCAGTTGCCAGGGATACTGTGTATGTAAGATTAAATACCATTGGCGGTATTACGGGCCAGGACAGAAAGGTGACGCTGCAACAGGTACCGGAATATGACATCACCTATATACGTGACCCGTTGACCAATAAGATCACCGACTCCACTGTGAAAGAAAAGCCTTTCAAGGCGGTGCCCGGTAAGCATTATGTGCCGCTCGATGATCCTTCCATGCAATCGCTGCTGGTGATCAGGGCCAATAAAGCTTTCGATAGCCTGCCCATCATCCTGTTGCGCGATACCAGCCTGAAGACAAATGTTTATCGCCTTCGATTGAAAGTAGTAGCCAATGAAGCTTTTGGGATCGGCGAAACAAAGTCGATAGAAAAAACACTTTTATTTTCTGACCGGCTGGAACGTTTCCTCTCCTGGAAAACAGATACTTATTCATCGGCTGCCTATGCCACTTTGGGAAACTATAGCATCACCAAACACCAATTCATCATCGATGTATTGAAAGTAAGAATTGATGAAGCCTGGTGGCAAGCCGTTTTTACGGCGCAAGCCACCTCCCATTACAAGGCTTTGCTAAAAGATGCGTTGGCAGCATTTAATGCCGATCCTGCCAATTTCAGTTCGGGCAAAGCGCCCCTGCGTGAAACAAGTGCCCCCAACAGTCCATTGGTCACCTTCCCCAATTAATCATCACCCATTATGACAACAATGAAAAAGATATATATACTGGCAGCCGGCTTACTGTTTTTGCTGGCAACCGCCTGTAATAAAGATGACAGTACGGGCGCCACCGGGCCGATCGCTACCTTGAAGGTGAGTGGCCTGAAGGATACCTTTTATGTATTTACTCACCAGGATTTTTTGAAGGCCAATCCGGTGGTAGAAAATGAAACCAGTTTCGATTATTACTGGACGCTCATCTCCACCGACTTTAAACCAGGTCAGGGAGCAGTAACAGCCGACACACTGGCCCGCACCAAGGACCTGAACTATGAAGTGCTGCAAGCTCCGGGCATCTATTACCTGGTGTTGAATGCAAAAGATAAGGCAACCAGTGTGGTCAGGCAAAAGATCATGGTAGCCAACATCTCTACGCTCACCATGAATGGATGGTACCTGCTGAAAGACAAGGATGGCAAAACTGACCTGGATTTTATCCACAGCACCGGCCGCATTAATAACTGGATTGCCAATTACAATGGAGGTAAAAGCCTGGATGGCAATGCGGTTAAAATGGCCTTTGCCCCCTCTTTCAGGACCACCCCTACTTCCACCACTTATTTCCCCACCTTCATGGTATTGTCGGCCAATGATGCGGCCATCTACCGGGTAGACAATGGTGCAATGGTGATGAACTTCGATAATATGTTCTTCTCCAAACCAGCGGTCCGCAAACCACAATCCATTATGCAACCGGTGAGTCCACAGTTCCTGTACCTGATCAATGATGGAAAAGCGTACAACCTCAATAAAGGCACTTTGTTTGCCAACGGTCCGGTGAATATCAACAACCAGGTATATGACAATATTTCTCCCATTACGGGTGTAGGGTCGGCAGGCTTGTGTTGGAATGCCCGGGCCAAAAGCATCTTTTCTATTGACAATGGCAATTTCACAGAACTGAAAGCCAATGGTGTTCAACTGCAAAAAATGAATGCCGACCTGAAGTGGATGGCCGGTTATGCCGGTAGCCGCAGTGTGGCCCTGCTATTGTTCCGCAATCCGCAGGATACGGGCTACCTGTTTAAGCTGAATGTACAGACTGGCCCCTTGCTCTATAACACCGGGCAATTGATCACAACCGTTGATACCCTGAAGCCGGAACACAAGTTGATGTCGGCCAGCGTTATTGGCGGCAATTATGACGTAGATCTGGTCTACTATGCTGTAGGTGATAAAATATACATGACGGATGTGGCTTCTGCACAGGAGAACCTGCAGTTTACCCTGCCTGCCGGTGAAACCGTAACTGCTATCCAGCATATCAAATTTCCGGAGTCTCAGGGCAATCCGCCACCAGCTTCTACTTTAACCAACATTGCTATTGCTACCTATAAAGACGGGCGCTATAAAGTGTACCTGCATCCCATTAGTGGAACAGGTACCATTTCGGCGCTGCCACAGGCCAATTTTGAAGGTGAAGGCCGTGTATCGTCGGTTATTTATATGGAAAAAGGAGCTGGCACCCGGATCTTTTAGAGGACCGGAATACGTCGCATTCCGGTTGACTAAAGTGAGTCGCCTTTTAAAGGAGGTTTCAGGTGCGTAGTTATTCAAAATGGATTCTGGGTGGGTCGCCTTCCAAAGGCGGCTCACCCTGATCCAAAGGGGCCTGTCGAAACCTTGCTTATTTGTTGGTTCGACGACTTTCAATTGCTTACTTCTTTTTAAAAGTTAACTCCATGAGAATTTTATTTCCTGCAATGGCAGCCTGCTGCCTTTGTACAGGCAGTCTATTGGCCCAAAGTACAGGGATCGATTCCATAGCGCTCAAAAAACAACAGGCGGAGCTGAAACAGGCCCTGGCTGCATCAGACCAGCAACTGGAAGACCGCCAGCAACTGTACCTGGCAGTACAGGGTAAAAAAGTGAAGTACGATACCATTGGCCTCGGGCAATACCGTTTTGAAATGGCCCAGCTGAAGGACGTACGCAGGGAGCAGGAGATCACTTTTATCAAGGCGCACCCTGATTATTCTGTAAGTATAGAAGCCCTGCAAGACGCTGTTGGCCATCTTCCCAAGGATATCCTTATGTACGACAAACTGTTCTCGGGGCTGGATAAACCGGTACGTGAAAGCAAAGCAGGTATGGCTCTCCGCAAGTCCATTGATGGTTTCATGGCCGTTCGTATCGGTGTCAAGGCACCCTTGTTTGCAGCACCCGACACTTCTGGTCATACGATCAACCTGAAGGGCCTCCGGGGAAAATATGTACTGCTTGATTTCTGGGCCAGCTGGTGCGGTCCCTGCCGCGAAGAGAATCCCCAGGTGGTGAAAGCCTATGAGCAATTTAAGGATAAAGGCTTTACGGTTTTAGGCATCTCACTCGATCAGCCCGGCAAACGCGCTGCCTGGGTGAAAGCGATCAACGATGATGGCCTCGTATGGCAGCATGTTTCCGACCTGAAATTCTGGAACAGCGAAATTGCCAAACTGTACAGCATCCGCTCCATTCCCCAAAACTTTTTGCTTGATCCAAAGGGAAAGATCGTAGCGGCCAACCTGAGAGGCGAAGCGCTCTTGCAGCAACTACAAGCATTGATCCGTCATTAATAATTGTTATGTATAAACTCAAATTTGTCCCCATCTTCCTGTTGGTGGGAGTACCCGCATTTTGTGCTGCCCAACAGAAAAGCGACCGTGTACAGCCGCCAGCCGTGAAAGACACCATTCCAAAAGTGGATACCGGAAAAAATGCGCCTGGCCAGTTGAAGAAGTACGAAGAGGTGATCACCAAGAAAGCCATCTCGAAAAACGGTATGTTCGGTGTACACCAGATCGAAGAACAGTATTTCTTTGAGATCCCCGACAGCCTACTGAACCGCGACATCCTGGTGGTGAACCGCATTTCCAAGGCGCCTGCCGGATTGAGGCCCTTTGTCAATGTGTATGCCGGCGACCAGGTTGCCGAGAACGTGATCCGTTTTGAAAAAGGCCCCTTTAACCGGATCTTTATGAAGCGGATGATATTCCGCGAAAAGTCGAACGACAGCACAGAAAACGGCCTTTACAGAGCCGTCGTCAATTCCAGTCTGCAACCCATTGTGGCCGCCTTCCCTGTAAAAGCACTGGGCGGTGACAAGAACACGGGTGTAACCTATGTGATCGATGTAAGCGCTTTCCTGCAAACGGAAAACGAGATCTTCCATTTTGGGCCTGAGGCAAGGAAAGGACTGGCCCTTGGCGGCGTGCAGCCCGATAAGTCGTATGTAGCCAACCTCAACGCTTTCCCGCTGAATGTGGAATTGAAGATGGTACGCACGTATATGCCTGCAGCAGCAGGATCCTTGTTGCCTACCACCTACGAGGTCAACAGCTCCCTGCTCTTATTGCCCAAAGTGCCCATGAAACCCCGCTATGCGGATGCACGGGTAGGTTTCTTTGCAAGGGGCGTAGTAGATTTTGATGCGGAGCCGCAGCGTGTAGCATCCAGGTACTATGCCACGCGCTGGCACCTGGAACCTAAGGCGGAAGACCGGCAACGGTACCTGCGTGGAGAACTGGTGGAACCACAAAACCCGATCATTTATTACATTGATCCGGCTACGCCTAAAAAATGGGTGCCCTACCTGATAGCCGGTGTAAATGACTGGCAAAAAGCCTTTGAGCAGGCTGGATTTAAAAATGCGATCAAAGCATTGCCCGCTCCGGAGAACGACAGTAGCTGGAGCATTGATGATGCGCGCCACAATGTGATTGTATACAAACCCTCTGCTATTGCCAACGCCAGCGGCCCGCATGTACACGATCCCCGCAGTGGTGAGATCATGGAAACGCATATCAACTGGTACCACAATATCATGGCCCTGGTGCACGACTGGTACATGCTACAAGCCGGCGCGATCGATCCCAAAGCCCGCACCATGCAATTCGACGATGAACTGATGGGTCAGTTGATCCGCTTTGTATCTTCTCATGAAGTGGGGCACACGCTTGGCCTGATGCACAACTTCGCCTCCAGCTCTACCATTCCGGTGGAAAAACTGCGCGATAAAAAATATGTAGAAGAGAACGGCCACACTCCTTCCATCATGGATTATGCCCGCTTCAATTATGTGGCCCAGCCCGAAGACAATATTACCCAAAAAGGCATCTTTCCCCGTATTGGCGCTTACGACAAATGGGCCATTGAGTGGGGCTACCGCTGGCTGCCACAATTCGACAGTCCTGAAGCAGAAACACCGTACCTCAATAAGCTGATCATCGACAGCCTCAACAGCAACAAGCAGTTGATGTTTGGTTTTGAAATGGACGCATACGACCCCCGGTACCAAAGTGAAGACCTGGGCGATGATGCTGTATTGGCCAGTACTTATGGTATCAAAAACCTGAAACGTATCCTGCCTAAGTTGAAAGAATGGACCTACAAGCCCAATGAAGGATACGAGGCCCTGCGCGAAATGCAGTCTCAACTTTTCCGCCAATACAACCTCTATATGGCACATGTAGTGAAAAGTGTAGGCGGGATCTACTCTACCCCAAAAAGTGTTGAACAAAATGGTCCCGTTTTTGAACCTGTACCCTATGAGAAGCAGAAGGCTGCTATGAAGTTCCTGGACAACAACCTGTTCAATATACCCGACTGGTTGGCCAGTGATACCTCCTTCGGGTTGACGGGTTCCAACGCTGAACCTTATTTCCAGGCAGCACAATTCCTGACCCTGTCGCGCCTGATGGGATCAGGCACCCTGATCAATTTTATCAAAAATGAGACCCGGTTCAGGAACAAAAAACTATATACCGGTGCCGAATTCCTGGACGACCTGAAGAAAAGCGTATGGAGTGAATTGTATTCCCACAAGCCCATTGACGTCAACAGGCGTGGTCTTCAAAGAATGTACATCGATGAGGCTTGTCATGCTTTCCGGGCTGTGAATGAACTTGTAGGCCGTAACAGTGGCAACGGCACACAGATATACATCAACCCCGATCCTACGAAGGCAGATGTGGAGGGATTGATGCGGGCACACCTGCTTTCGCTGAAGAAAGACATTAACCTGGCCATCCCTTCACAAAAGGGGCTTTCCAAAGACCATTTGCAAAACATCATTGCACGTATTGATAAGGTGTTGAAAGATGGTGAGCAGTTGATAAAGTAATCACTGGCCATGCACGCCCATGTTGCGTTGCACAAAGTGGATCCAAACAAAGCGGGCAAAGCGGAGATTAAATCGCTTTGCCCGCTTTCTATTCCGGACATATCCCAAACAAGCCTTTTCTCTCCCTATTTTCCTTCCACCAAAAAGGAGTGCAGGGCCGCCAACAGCGGGTAGGCAGTATCTGCATTAGTAAATAACACGTAACCCATTTTGAGGTCTTTGTATACTTCAAAATGACACCTGAAATCGCCGTTATTTCCGCCATGCCCAAAGGATTTGCCAAAGGGTGTTTCCCGAATCTCCAAACTCATACCCATGTATTCAGGTACCTTGGGAATGTCATCTCCAGGATCATAAGTAAAGTCCGATTGCTTGCGCAGCATGTTCTCATAGGTGGCAGCACTTAATCCTTTTTGTTCCAGCAGGTACAACATGAAGTTTGTAAAAATGCGCGCCTCGGTGTGCATCGACCAGGCCATTCCCGGCGCCTCCGGCAATTCATCATAGTTGGGTAACCCCTCATTGTGTCCATTGGCCACCATGCGCCTCAGCGAGTCGTTCCGGGAAAAGAAGGTATGGTACAATCCCATCGGCTCTATCACTTCTTCCTGTAATACCTGCTCTACTTTTTTGCCCGTAATTTTCTGTACCACCAGTTTCAGGTACTCAAACCCTTCACCTGAATAATTGTATTTTGTACCGGGTGTAAACAATATGGTCAGCTTACCATCCCGCCAGTTGGGAAAACCCGTCCGGTGGGTTAGTACATGCCTGGCAGTTATTAATTTATAACGCTCGTCGTCCTCAATGTCTTTATACGGAAAATACAGGTAGAGGGGTTTGTCCAGGTCAATAATACCCCGTTCTGCCAGTCGTTGAACGGCAAAGGCAAATACCGGTTTTGTTACCGAAGCTGCTTCAAAAAGGGTAAGGCTATCCACGGGATCACCCGTGAAGGCATTTTTAACGCCGTATACCTTGTGGTATACCAGCCGCCCGTCTTTGATCAAAGCCAGCGAAGCTCCCGGTATTTTATAGTATTGCTGATAAGTCTTTATGAACTGATCGACCTTGCCACTGTCGGCCAGGGTAAATTGATGCAATACCCCTTTATCAGGGATCAGGTCTGGCACCGGTGTACCAGGAATGATGATGGAAGGCACTTGCTTATACTGGCTACCCTTGACGGTAATGGCAATGGGTTTTAGTTGTGCAGTGCCATACACCTTTTTACCCCGCTGAAAATAAGCGTCCGGCAACTGTATTGTATAACTGCCGCGTGGGATCATCATCGCATAGGCGCCGGTACTATCCACTTCGACCTGCAACCAGGTAGCCGGGTTTTGAACATTCGTAAACCGCACTCTACCGGGTAATTTTTCCTGCATGGGCCTGTCCCAGCCAATAGTACCCGCTACGGTGGCCAGGTTTTCCCGGGCTGGCAGCAAAATGATATCGCCCAGGCTATTGGGGTTTCTGAATTTAGCTTCCCCTTTACCCCATCCGGAGTAGGTAAACCTGTCACCCCCATCTTTGTCAAAAGCCAGGAAATCAATTCCTATCGATTTACCGATAGCAAATTGATCGCCCAGGCTAATCCGCCATTCGTAGTATCGGGTATTGCCCTTCTGTACCATCGCCACCTCCATCATATCCCACTTAGCATTTTTGGCAAAGGCATCATAATACGCGTTATTGATGTTGCGCAGCTTTTTGCTGTACATAAAGGAAGCAACGCCCGAACGGCCCGGTATATGACGCGCATCAATACTGAGTTCCAACCCATCCTGGGTATTCCAGCGCACATTTTCGGAGGTATCTTGTATGAAATCATCATCCGTTATAGTAAAAGCAATGTATAGGGAGTGGTCAGCAGCCCGGTAGCCTACCTGGAAGAAGCCACTGAAGTCGGCTTCATTCAAAGGGCTTTTCTCCGACAGTGTTTGCATGCGGTATTTAACGGCATCGGAAGGCCAATCGGAAAAATCACCATCCACCTTAATGGCGCCAAGCGGATATGCATAAGCCACTTTACCATTATGGGCAAACAATACCTCACAAAACAACAGCGATGTCACCATAAGGCCCGCTGCTTTAAAGAATAGTTTGGGCGTATTCCTCATATTAAAGGTTTGCTGTTAGCAGAAAAGATCAATTTATAGGTAAAGTACAATCTAGTGAAGAAATGTTGCTTTGATCATTAATTAATCCCTAAACTATCCTTTTCCCCGGTGCACTCCCTACAAAACAGTTCTTTTCTATCTCCCCCCTCGTGTTTGATTTTAATAACCAATTGTTTGAATTGCGCAATGTTAATTTATCCCTTTGGTTTACTTTCGTAAAAATTTTAATACCATTAAATCTGGACATATGATTACAGCTAAAGGATATGCAGCACAGAGTCCCACTACAGATCTCGCTCCCTGGAATTTTGAACGGCGCGAAGTGGGCCCCCATGATGTGCAATTCGAAATACTATTTTGTGGTGTTTGCCATTCCGACCTTCACCAGATCAAAAACGACTGGTTTCCTGGCATTTTCCCCATGGTTCCCGGACATGAGATCGTAGGCCGAGTGGTAAAAGTGGGCGATCATGTAAAAAAATTCAAGGTAGGTGATCTGGCAGGTACGGGTTGTATGGTCGATTCCTGCCAGGTATGTGAAAACTGCAAGCAGGACCTGGAACAGTATTGCCTCGAAGGAAATAGTCAAACTTATAATGGCCTGGAACGCGATGGCAAAACGCCCACCTATGGCGGCTATTCCAATACCATTGTGGTAAGGGAAGAGTTTGTACTAAAGATATCCGACAAATTAAACCTGGCGGCAGTAGCTCCCTTGCTTTGCGCCGGTATCACCACCTACTCTCCCCTGCGTCACTGGAAGGTCGGTAAAGGCCATAAACTGGCAGTATTGGGTCTCGGTGGCCTTGGCCACATGGGCGTTAAATTTGGCGTTGCTTTCGGCGCAGAAGTGACGGTATTGAGTACTTCTCCCAAAAAAGAAGCTGACGCAAAGAAACTCGGCGCCCACCATTTTGTGGTCACTACCGATCCCGCACAGGTCAAGGCAGCCAAAGGCAGCTTTGATTTTATCCTGGATACGGTTTCTGCTGAGCATGATTTCAACATGTACCTTGGCCTGCTCAGAACCAATGGCACCCATATTTGTGTAGGGGTTCCTCCCAATCCGGCCGAAGTTAAAGCCTTCAGCCTGCTCGATGGGAGGAAAAGCCTGGCAGGTTCCGGTATTGGGGGTATCAAAGAAACCCAGGAAATGCTTGATTTTTGCACCGCCAACAATATCGTATCGGACATAGAAATGATCGACATCAAAGACATCCACAAAGCCTACGACCGGATGCTGAAGGGTGATGTGCGTTACAGGTTTGTTATTGATATGGCTACCTTGTAAAAGAGTTAATATACAAAGCATAAAAAGCCCCGGGATGGAAGTAGCATCCGGGGGCTTTTTTTTAATTACAGCAAGACTGAAGGGCGCCAAGCTGAAACCATCTAGCCGCAGATTTTTTTAGACAATGCATCACCACCCACAATAACCAGATTAACAATAAGTGTCAGTGCAGGGACTGCTTTGGCCAATAACAGGAGTCCTTCTTTTACAGTAGGCCAAATTTTGCAAAATGCGGATTTCGTACCGTTGTCGATACTTTCGACAGCGATACTGTTTACATTTTCTACAATTTCCTTTGTCATATTGGTTCGCTTTTATCCGGTAAAACTACTAAGGCGGATACCTCCGCCTGACCGGGAGAATCCCCCAATCCCGTTGAACAAAATACCGTGTTTTCCCCCTCCATTGATTATATCGTTGCTCAGTAGCTTTAGTACCGAACTAAAACACAAATCATGAATGCTAATTCAGTTACATTACAGAATTGCCCGCCAGTTCGAGCTGTTATTCCCGGTAGTTTAGGTAATGCCCGGGTAAGCGCTTTCGAAAACAGCAGTAAATTCACAACGCTGGATATAATCACCACTTATGCTGTTGGAAAGAATGCAAACCTATTCTATAAATTAGACCTGGACATTTTTCTGGCCCTATTAGGGAGGTTTAATTTGGCAAAATACAATGGTATTCGTGTCTATTTCGCCTGCTATTCTGATAAGCCTCTCGGTTCAGAAAGAAGGATCGTCCCAACAGACATGGAGGGCCAATTGACTTTGCTCTTTGTTCCCACAAAAAAAGGTGCTGGCTTATCTACTGGTATTGATGACCCAAATGAGTTCTGGCATTTTGGAAGCGATAATCAGCTTACTCATTTACCTGCACCAGGCTCAGTAATTCCAGAAGAAGATTTTGTAAATAATTGGATCGCTAACTATCGGGAAAAACGCATGGTCTATCTGGAACAAGATGGAGTTAGGGTAACTAAAAATGATCATTTTCAAGAAACCCGTAGCCACTGGTATGACATGAAAACCATTGCAGGGGATAATACAACTAACGACATCGGCCTGCTCTCTTTTATCAGATGTGCAAGAATTCCATCGGCTACAAATCCAATTACTGAACTTTATATTAGGTTTGCAGCCTTCGTAAATTCAGAAGGAAAAAATTTCCCAGAGTACCAGCTTACACTGATCTTCCACCTGCGACAAGCGACAGATCCTCCACCAACTAAGGGCGATGTCGGCCTCACAGAAAATGCGATAATCATTGGTTCCATACCCCTTTTCATTGGAGTCATCCCAGCGGATACCGGTATCCCCTGCCCACCTGCAACCAATTGCCCAGGATCATCTATTCCTCCAAACCTTTAGTACAACCTATGCCGTTACTGACCTATTTCTACATACTAAGTATCCTTTTGGCTTTCTTATCCAGCCTGATTAGCTTCAGGCTGGATTATCCTTTTCATTTACGTTTATTCTCCTGCCTTCTTGGTCTTACTTTTGTTGTGGAGGTAACTGCAGCTATCTTAGCCTGGGGACTACATCGGCCCAATAACTGGGTTTACAATGGCTTTACCCTCGTAGAATTTTGGATTTATGGCTATTTTTTTAAGATACTCCTGCCGGGTAGTACCCTCCAACGGCTGCTTTTGGGGTTCTTGATAATTTTTCCTATCTTTTGGTATATTACTGTTTTTTTCTTCTTCGGGTTTTCAGCATGGAACAGTTATGTAATAATTGTTGGTAGTTTTTTTAGTGTGTTGTTCTCTTTATTGTATTATTATAAGATACTCACAGCCCATGAGATAAAGAATCTCCGCACCTTACCTGAATTCTGGATTGCGACCGGAATGTTGATATTTTACATGGCCGCACTACCCTACTTTGGCGTACTTAATTTCCTTATCCAGTACCATCTTAAAGTCGCGGAAAATCTATTGATAGTGCTACAAGTCCTAGACACTTGCATGTATATTATTTTCACTTATGGTTTTTTATGCCGGATACTCAATACAAAGAAGTCCTAATCTCCGTTTTGGCCTCCATGGTTCTTTTCCTGGTGCTGGCCACCATTATCCTCGCTTTTCTCTTCAAATACAACCAGCGACGACGATTCCAACAATTGCAAGTACTTGAACTCAAGCAACAATTCCAGGAGCAATCATTAAAATCACAGATCGAGATCCAGGAGCATACATTTCAGGCCATCAGCCAGGAAATTCATGATAATGTAGGCCAAATCCTCAGTCTTGCCAAAATACAGGTCAACATCATCCGGGAAAGTCCGGATCACGATCCAGATATACTTGACGCATTAAAAGACAATATAGGTAAAGCCTTATCAGACTTACGAGATCTGTCACGCAGCCTCAATAGTGAAAATCTGCAGAACAGCAGTATTCACGAAGTATTACAAGAAGAGGCTGATCGCATCAACAGAACTGGACTGATCCAAACAACTGTAGTCATTGAAGGCTTGTTCAGGGAAATGAACCATCAAAAGAAACTCATCGTATTTCGAATTGTTCAGGAGAGCATCCAGAACTGTCTGAAGCATGCCAATGCTACACAAATCGGCATATTCTGTCAATACCATCCTCAAGAAATGGTCATCCGCATTCATGATAATGGAATCGGCTTCGACACTGCTGCTTCTTGCGCTACCAGTCATGGTCAGGGATTGGCAAACATTCACAGGCGTGTGAATCTTACAGGAGGAAACCATACTATTCACAGCGTTTTGCAAAAGGGAACTCAAGTCACCTTAACCATTCCATATGAATGAAAAATGCCTGATAGCAATAGTCGACGATAATACAATGTTCCGAAAGGGGCTCGCAGCTCTTATAAACCTTTTTCCTCGTCATCAGGTTCTTTTCGACGCCGGTGGCGGTAATGAGTGTATGGCCAAACTTAAGGCAGGCTGTATTCCACACATTATTTTGATGGACATTGGCATGCCCCAGCCAGATGGCTATAAAGTGACCGCCTGGATAAAAGATCATTATCCTGAAATTCGTGTCCTGGCACTAAGTACTATGGATAGCGAAAGTGCAATCATTCAAATGATTAAGAGTGGTGCCAGGGGTTATGTACTAAAAGATTCTGATCCGGAAGACCTTAAGACCTCGTTCGACGATGTGCTTGCATTAGGATACTATTATAATGAGGTGGTATCGAGAAAAATAATAAAATCTGTGCATCTGCTGGCAAAGGATGACCCTAGCCCAGCTTCTGTATTGCGCCTTACCGAAAGAGAGATACAGTTTCTTAAGCTAGCGTGTAGTGAAAAGACGTATACTGAAATTGCAAAGGAAATGTTTGTTAGCGAACGTACTGTAGATGGATATCGGGATGCCTTATTTAAAAAACTCACCATCAGTTCCCGCGTCGGCCTCGTGCTCTATGCTCTCCGAAATAATATCACTCGCCTGTAATCACCATTCATTTTCAAACTTTTAGTTGAATACCTGCCGGAGAGCATGCAGGAATAGACATGGGTGTTATGTATTGGGTGGCGCTTTTGAATTTCTTTTGCCGGTAATATGGATCTTGTTTTGTCTATTTTTTGTATCTTGTATATGTGATGAGTTACAATGCTTTATATGTCACTTTAATGCCTGCCTTCTCTCCTGCCATTAATGCTTTTGCACGTCCCTGCTGCATTTGAGGCCTCCCGTCTTACTATTCTCTTACTATTGCCTTACGACCGGCTTACGAGCGGTATGGACTTACTATGGGCTATCCCACCGCCAACTACGGGAGTACTACGGCGGGGCATAAGGTAAATGCTGGGAGATGGTGGGAATAAACAGGAGGAAACAATGAGCGCTTCGGGGTTTTAAACGTCTTTTTAGACCTGTCAAAACCGGTCATTATAGGTCATTTACGTCAATTTACGCCATATCACGTCATGGTGTTTTGGGTCTGCTATATGAAGTACGTAAATTTATTATAAATCAATTTCCATGGCAAAACTAATCAGTGCACTTAAGATAAGCGGGACGGTAGATGACCTCTCGTTCTGCCTGCAACAAGATGGTTCGGTGGTAGTACAAAGCAAACCGGGGCCGCGGTCCGAACAGGTTAAGGCGGGTAAAAACTTTGACCTGACGCGGCGCAATGCGCGTGAGTTTGGGAAAGCAACCAGGGACGCGATGCTGTTGCGCCATTCCCTGGGATATATTGCAGGTGCATTGCGCCATTCCAAACTGAATAGTCATGTTAATCAACGGATGCACCAGGTGGCGCTGTCTGACACAGGGAGTGATTATGGCTCCCGCCATGCGAACAAGGGCCAGCTTCCTTTACTGGAAGGCTTTGATTATAACCATTTGCTGAGCCTTGAAACGGCCTTGCCAGTAAGGCTAAAACATTCGCTGAATGTGGCTACAGGTGTATTGCAATTGGTGGTACCAGGCTGTATCGTCCGGCGCAAAAAAGTATTCCCGGCAGGGGCTACGCATTTTAAAATTGTATCCTGTGCAGCGGCGCTGGACTTTGACAAACACCGCTATTCGAATCATATTGCAGCAAGCGACTTACAACCCTTGAGTAAACAAATGCCTGGGGTTGAGTTAGCACATTCGTTGTGCGCCAAGCCCGGACAAGTGATGGTACATTCGGTGGGGATCATATTTTACAAGGTGCAGGAAGGGAAAACGGAGCTGTTAAGGGGCGGAGCGCTGCAATTGGTGGAGGCGGTGAAGTTAGAACAAGTAATAGAAGTAGCGGAACGGCCAGTAGTTAGTGTACTTCCTGGAATAGAGACAGGGGGATTTCAAAGTGAAGAAGGTGCGATAGCGGTGGGATTGGAAACGAATACGTTGGCGGTGGCAACTGTTGTACATATAGCAGCCATCGGGAAAATAAGGTGTTCACCTTGTACCTTGCAACATGACGGGTTCCTGCTGCCGGAAGAAGCGCCTGCAACAACTGTAATACAGGCCGCCTTACCTGGTATTTTTGAAAATGCTTGCCCTGAGGCGGATGATTTTGGCCTGGGGATTACAGATGCGCTGGGTGTACCGTTGCAGGATGAGGCCATGCAGCAGATTGTGATAGAGCATGGCAAAGGGCCACGTAAACGTAGCCGGCTGAAGGGCTATCTGGGGAGGAGGCTGGAGTGAGGTAAGTCAGTTTACTATTGTCGCCAACCTATGCTTCTGCAAGGGGAGTTAAGACTTGTCCTAATTGTTGATACATACTGAGGAAGTCATAATGATTCCATGCTTCTGCGATCTTGCCAGCTTCCACTCTAACCATACATTGTCCTGAGAATTTGACATTTTTGCCAGTTTCTTTGTGTTTAGCCGTTACTTCGGTGAGGGCACACTCCATATCGTCCTGAGCAATGACATCTATAATAGCAACCTGAATATTGTCGAATTGCTCTTTAAAGCCGCGATAGAAAATTTTAAACCCCTCTGCTCCTTTTGGCTGATCTGCTGACAATATTCCATGAGCATGGGAATCTGTCGCCATAAGTTGATCTATTGAACCTTCGAGGTTTTGATTCCAGACCTCTTCAAACCAGCGATGCAGCAGCGTTGATTTTGTGTCCCGCATAAAGATAAATTTTTAAGTAAATAATTATTTAAAGCAGGGTGTCGGTTCAAAACCCAAGAGCATGCCGGCCCTTGTTAGAGGTTATTCCTGGTCCTGATACCTTTGATATAGTGTTCTTCATCAAAATGCAACTGTAAATGTGTTACTTTTCCCATTTCATCACGTTTAAACCTAATAAAAGTGTTATAAAAAGCCCAGGACTGAAATTCATCCTTAGCAACCCAACCTATTTCGGTTTTGGGTGAAAATGGCAGCGTCATATACAATTGCGTCTTATCATTTGACAACTTCATAATAATATTTGTATACTTAACGCCTGTTACAGATTCAGCATATTTCTCAATATCGAAGGTTTCGTTTTGCAACAAATAATTTCCGATATATTCCTTCAGTACTTTTTCAGGCACTGCTCCATTTAGGACTTCTTCAATTACAATATTGAATTCTATTTGCTTCTTTCCGTCTTTGTCGACTAATGGATGAATAAGCAGTTGTTGTTCCTCATGGGTAAGTTGGTTTAATACACCATCCGTTTTGTTTCTTTCTTCTCCCTCAAAATAAAGTTGGGTAACCAATTCATGATAGCCCCTTTTGGAAGTTTTAAAGTGAATATGCCTGGCTCTTGAGTTGTAGGGTGCTGGTAAAATTGTTTTAAAACTATATTGTCCATTTTCATTGGTAATTGCTTGCCCCCACCCTTGAAAGTTTGGATCGTCTTGTCCTTTGGCTGCGAACTCGTGCCTGTATTTGCCATAATGGTTAGCGGACCAAATTTCAACAATAGCAGATCTTACTGGATTGCAGTTTTTGTCTGTAATTCTGCCAAACACAGTAATGATTTGCCCAACTGCAATACCTGGTTGGCCATCAATTTTTGTTAAGTCAACGTCATGGTCAGGCTGTTTTCTATATTTCATTGCCGGGTAAGGACCGAGCTCCTGGATGGGAGTCACCTTACATTCTTCAGGAATTGAATTTGTCAAAGGGCTAATAAAACCTGAGCCAATAATGCCTGTTCCTATACTTATCCCCAAGGAGCCCAGGAAACTTCTTCTGCCTACATTTTTTTTGTCCATGGAGTATATATTAAAATGTGAGGTCCAATAAAACTAAGCTCAAAAGTTTTAGGTCTTTACAGTGGTGGGGCATACTTTGTTCAGGGCCAATACTAAACTACTTATCATCCTCATCTTCATCTTCGGTATCATCTTCGTCTTCATCGAGATCTTCTTCATTTTCATCATCGCTATACTCATCTGCTGGCTTCTTATAATAAATAGATGACTCTAACCAGGAATATTCCCTTTGGTTGGTATCCCATTTATAGAAATCATCGAGGGCCTCTTCTTTTGCTTCTTCTTTTGAATTGCCCTTTCCATAAAAAGTCAGATCAGTTCTTCGGTCTGTAATGGTACAATTATAGGTAGCAGTATTTCCGAATATACTTTCGCTCTTTGTGTATTCGATCTTTAGCTTTCCTGACATAGTTGTGTTTTTTACTTAAAACTGTGTTCAGATAGCGTTCAATAGTTTGAATATTAATAAACTATGCATTACGAGATTACGAAGATCTGGCATGGTGAGATCAGGTGTTTTTCCCGTTTTTACTCCAGCCTATTAGGAGATGTTTCCAAGGCAATTGGGTAGCAGGTTGCTGTCCAATTATATTTAATTGACTATCAGTAAATTGGATTTAAATAGCTACTGCCAAAAACCCGGTGAGTAATGTTATATAAAGTGTTTCTGACCTGCAAACGCTGTTTTCCCCCACGTTAATGCGAATTTCTTTAAGATGTCCAACCCTTCCTGACAGGGTTCTTTGTCATAGTAACAATCGCCGATGATTTTACCGTCCTGCATTTTACTGATATAATATCTAAATCAATGAAAGTCCTGATTGGCCCCTTTAAGCTTTGCTGTCAACAAAGGTTTGATAATGTCATAAGTCTTTTCGTAAACTGCCGAATCTTGCCTTTTTGATCGTTCTCCTTGTAGTTGAATGTCTCCTACAATTGGAGGCAAATGCACTTTTTCATTTCCCTCAATCAAATCAAAGTCCATTGCCGGTGAATGTTTCAAGTCTGGCCATTGCACCCCCAAAAGAAAAGAACTCTGGGTGATTCCCCCCTTTTCTGCGTCCCATAGCCCATCTACTTTTGTATCAACCTTTATCCCAGGATATCCCACCAAATTCGTCCCCCTTTAATTTTTTTACTTAAACAAGCCCTGGCGCGTACATGCGACTCATAGCAATATGAGCAGGTAGCGCTGTGCCTAAATACTACTGATATGAAACACGCTTTTTTGCTATTTCTAACCATGTTCATTGGTCTTTCCCTAACATTGGCCCAGGAAAAAAGAACGGTGGCCATCATGCCCTTTATGTATTCAAAAGAAAATGAAGCAACGGCCAAACAGATACAGGAAATGGTGGTTTCCTTGTTATCCCAAAGGACAGACATTACTGTAGTCGATCGCTCAAAGGATAGTATGGTCATTGCTGAATTGGGTCATACCATCCGGGATGTGTCGGTATATGCCAAAGAAATAAAGTTTGGAAATATTACTACAGCGCCAGAGATCATTGTAGGCTATCTTTCGAAAGCCACTGCCGATCCTGTAACAAGTTCGGGCAATAGTACTTCGGGCACCAGGATGAAATATTCAGGCGTACTCAGTTTTTCACTACAGTTGATCAACCTGGAAACAGGCACCATCAAACAACAAGAAACCTTTACCGGTAAAACGAAGGAAGGTGATGTGGTCAATAGAGCATCGCAGGTAGTTGAAAACATATTTCGCAGACGGGGCAGCGCCAATACGGTAACCGATGCTGCTGGAAGCGCTGTAATGGCCGATACAAAAGAACAGGCTATTCAAGCTGCTATTGCCAACAGTGAAAAAGCAGTGTTACAGTGGATCAACCAGCAATTATCCACCAATATAAAGATCATTGGTATACAGGACAGGGATGACAACCTGCCTCAGACGGTATTGGTAACTGGCTTGGGCAACAGTATCAGAATAGGCACGCCCATTACGATTAATGAAATTAAGTACCTGGATGGTTCAGACGGCTCCAAAGTAAAACAGGTAATTAAAATAGGCGTACTGAAAGTCAAAGAGCTACAGGGAGAGGTAACGCTTTGTAAGGTAACAGATGGCAGAAACGGCCTGGAAGAAAAGATGAAAGCAAGCAACCTTGAACTTGTTATCAATAAATAACCCACTATGAGATCAATTTCCATTCTATTATTACTTATAACTACCTGCCTGGGGGCAAGCGCCCGCCAATCAAAAGAATACAGCGGATATGTGAAGTATGGAGGCCCGTCAATAACAGGGACGTTGACGGTTATCAGTACCGGATTTGGCAAAGACCGGGCGCTTTGTTCTGCAGACGCGTTAATACAGGCGTTTCGCACGCTTCTTTTTCAAGGGATTCCGGGAAGTCAATATGAGTTGCCCATGGTCCCACCTGATAAAAAAGAGGACGTGGTTATCAGCGATCTGCTGGATAAAGAATACCGGTCATTTGTCATTGAAAACAATATGGAACGGGAAGAAAAGAAAGTTAGAAGAACAGACGGGGCCAAAGGCAAAATGACTGTACACAGAATAACCATCAATTGTGAAGCGCTTAAAAGATACCTGGAAAACAAAGGCCTGATACGAAAATTCGGCCTATAAGTCATTTGCCAGGAAATCACCTACAGCATCTTTTTCAAAACAAAGAAAATGAAACATCGTTATTTAATAGCCGGTATACTGGCATTGCTGACTATGCAAGACAGTAGTGCTCAACAGACCGCTAAGCCACCCGTACCAGCTCCAGCTGATCTGATACAACCCAAGATCATTGTTATTCCGCGTGTGAAAGACGGTGAGGATATGAAGACTATGTATGATTCGGATATGAACGTTCAACTGGCCTTGTCGAAAATAAATGAAGCATTCATAAAAGAGAATGCCAATATTGTGCAGTTTGCGGCCTATCTCAACGAACAAAAAACCAACACTATCCTTACCGGTCCGGGAAGCAACCAGGAAGATATTAAAACAACCGTATTACGGATGTCGGGTTGCGACATATACGTAGAGGCAAAACTGAATATTGTAAATCATGCTTCTCTGAATGCCAGTAGTGTAACTATTATTTTGGAAGGATTCCAGAATGGTACGGGTAATTTATTGGGCAGTAAAATTGGGACCAGCCGCATCAATAAAACCCAGGATATAGGCATCCTGGTGATGCAGGCCATGGACAGCATTACTAAAAGTTTCCTGGCGCTAATGCAGGAAAAATTTACTGCGATCCTGGAGGGTGGTCAATCAGTCTACCTGGAATTGTCTATTGGCGAAAATTCCAAACAGGACTTCGACGCCGAAATTCCTGCTAAGAATAAATTTCTGGCAGAGGTGATTGAGGAATGGGTCCGGGCCAATGCAGTAAAAGGCAAGGCCAACAGCCAGGGCATTGTAAATAAAAAAATGATCTATTCGGATGTTCGGATACCCTTAAGAAATCCAACGAATAAAGACATGAATTATACCGGACAAAATTACAAATTTGATGTGCTTCGCTTTCTTAAATCAATAGGCATCCAGGCCAAATCAGATTTCAGTACCAATAACAAAATTTTAATCACCATTCAATAATAACTGTCATGATACGCACCATTGCTGTATTGTCATTTATCCTATCTGCTGCCACTGCTTTTTGTCAGGGCAACGAAAGCAATAATTCCATTAAGTTGTTTCTGGCAACTGACAGTGCCTCTACCAGCGGCATAGACCTGCCCCCAAAACTTCAGGATAGGTTATTGAATAAGGTCACCCAACTGATCAATAAAACAGGTGTGGCAGAAGTGGGGTATAGTAATTTCTGGGTACAATCAAAACTAGACATTATCGACAACTCCCTATACCAGGTAGGTATGACAAGCTTATACCAGGCCGAATGTGAATTATTCCTCACCATTTCCAGGAAACAATATGGTCGATCAGGCGGTGCTGTTTATAAATCATTTTCCAAGCGATACAAGGGATCTGCCAGGGACAAAGAGGGCGCTATTGCCAATGCGATCAGTAATATTTCATCGGCTGATATTGATGTGGTGGAGTTTTTCCAACAATCGAAAGCCTCTATTTATCAATTTTTCAACACGCATTGCAATGAGGTAATCCGGGAAGCCGAGCAGGCGCTTGAACTGAATGATTATGGCAGGTCAATAGCGCTCTATTTTTCAATTCCTTCCAGTGCTCCCTGTTTTTCAACAGCCTACAAGGCATCCAAGAAAGTATACTTATCCTTCCGTAACGATGAGTGTAAGCGAAGACTTTTGCAATTGAGAAGCCTGATTGCTATCATCCAGGAGAAGAACGCGCTTTCATTAGAGGTTTACATCGGGGTAATGAAAATTATCTGGGAGCTTGATCCTACTTCTGATGATTGTTATAATGAAGCATTGATGGAAGTTAAAAAAATAGAGAATAAATTTGATGCTGAACAAAAGCGGGAATGGGAATCAGCACAAAAAAGAGAAGCCAACAAGGCCAAGACTGATGAAGAACTTGCAAAAGCAATCGGTAAGATCAGTGTGACTTACCGGCCTTGATAACCTTTAATTACTTTTCATTCCAATTGAGTGCTGCGTGTTGGTCTCAATAATCGTTACGCCGCCCTTAAGTGTAGTGTACTCATCCAGCAAATTAAGATTCCCCCTTACATTGCCACTTACAATTTCAAGGCGGCCTTCTTTAAATCTCATTGTTCCACTGATCGGCCTTATTCCGACTTTTCCATTAAAAGAGAAGGTACTGCTGCCTAAACTGGTAAAAGTGATCTTATCGGGAGACATGTCATCTGCAAAAGTAATCCCATTTAGCTTCGCCATCACTTCAGGCGGCATAGGCGGATCAACTTCCCGTTTAATTGGCGTGTTGTTTTTACTGTTACCTGACGGTTTGGGAACGCCTCCGGTATTTCCACCCTCCACTTTCTTTGACGTATCGGGCTTATTGATTACCCTAACGTGAACGATGCGATCTGACAACAAGCTTATTTTTTTATTGGCTGGTAAAACAGCATATTTCTTTTCCAACTCTCCCCCCAATATAATTTCTGCAGAATCATTTTCGAAGTAGGCGGGTATCTGTGTAAAAATGGCGGTCCCATCTTTGTTTAAGTATACTTTCTCTTTTTTGGTACCATACTCCAGGTAGATATCGCCCTGCGTGATGGCATTATTCCCTTCATCTCTTAATTCAACAGTGGCATGGAATGTTTTGTTCTTGTGAAAAAAATAAAGGAATGCAGCCATTATCGCTAAGATTGAAATAATGAGATAGGACAACTTAATTCCTTTATTAACGCCTTGCTGGATTGAATCGGCCTTGCCCTCTATCCGGGTCACCCTTTGGTTAGTGTCTTTGGCCAATTGCAGTTGTTTAACCAATCTGGCTTCGAATTCCGACAGGCTTTGCCGGATGGTATTGGCAACAGCTTCCTGAATAGACGCCAGAGTGCTGGCAGAAGCCTTGCCCAGTGCGGATGCATTGTTTGGAAGATCCTGTTGTATTGTCTGTATGCTTTTATAGATCTCTTCTGCCATCACTTGCTCGTATTCCAACCGGGCATCCTCTTGCTTGCCACTGTTGAGGCCTTCTGTAAAGAGTACTCTACATACAGACAATAGGTTATCCCTGAAATAAGTGGCAAAATCAGCAGGAAAATTGTTATTAGAAAATAATGTGGCCGGGTCGTATTCATCAGGCATCAATTCCAGAAAGGCGTCAAAGTTGTTATTTTCATCCAACAGGCTGGCCAGGTTGGAAATAGTGGGCGAATCACCAGTGGAAGTCTGGAAGGATTGCGCAAAGGCTGCACCTAATTTTTCCAGCAAGGCTTTGCAGGCGGGATCCAATGTACTATTTCTCTCCTTCTCGTAAGACGATGCCAATCCCTCTGCAATACCAAGTTGAACATCTTCCACAAAAAGAGCGTGCAGGTGAGGGTTGAGCGAGGTAGGGCTATGCTGCAACTTGTCAAGAATACCCGTTCCGAGATGCTGAATACTCTCAGGTGTGGAATTATTGAATACCTTACCAAGCACACGCTGAATAGTAGCAGCCATACCCGGTATAGGCATTCCGGTAAGAGAACCGACCCCAAAGTTCTCCAGTGCATGCAATGCTTTTTGGGCCACTTTTGAAGTTTGACTCATAATTTACCTGACGCAGTTGTTTGCTCAACCAGGGTACAATTTAAGGTAAGCCTGTACCTCCTATTACCGGGTTTTCCCCTATTTTTTAATTGCGTTTTTACAGCGTATCAATTTGCCCCTGGGCAGCCAAGCCCTTCTAAAACAGCTATTTCAGTTACCAAACGATCCATTTTCGCCCCCATTTTATCGACTTTTTTGAAACAGGAAGGCATAAATATTTTATGCTTTAAGATGAATATTTATCGTTTATCAATAAATATTTATTATTTTTACATCCTGAACTAAAAATGGACCATTATGGAAATCAAGATTAGTACCAGGCAGATCCTTAAAATACTGTACGTTCTTTCCTGGATCATCTTTATTGGTGTATGTATTGAAGCCGGGAGCTTCATCTTCAATGCCATTTATTCGCTGGCCGTCAATTCCAAAGCTGCCGAAATCTTTCATTTATCGGCGCTCTTTCAATACGACCATGGTCATTTCCTGGTCATGCTTTTACTGATGACCATACCCGGCGTTCTGAAGGCCATCCTATTCTACCTCATTGTAAAAATATTGATGGATAAAAAGCTGGATATAGCACAACCCTTCAATAAAGAAATGGGGCGGTTCCTGTTTAAAGCATCCTATCTGGCCTTAGGAACAGGTTTGTTTTCCTATTGGGGAGTAAAATACGCCCAGTGGTTGGCCAAACAGGGAGTGGCAATGCCCGATAGCAGCCAGCTACGTTTAGATGGGGCCGATGTTTGGTTGTTTATGGGTATTACCCTATTTATAATAGGCCATCTCTTCAAAAGAGGAATAGAGATCCAGTCCGAAAACGAATTAACCATTTAACCTATGCCGATAATTGTGAACCTGGATGTAATGATGGCCAAACGGAAGATATCACTGAACGAGCTTTCGGAAAAAGTAGGTTTATCACTGGCTAATCTCTCCATTCTAAAAACTGGTAAAGCCAAAGCGATACGGTTTAGTACCCTGGAAGCTATTTGTAAGGTATTGGACTGCCAGCCGGGAGATATACTGGAGTACAGGGCCGGGTAATCTTTTTTAAAATAGTTGTGATATTTCACCCCTTCCTGCGAATAATTGGATAATGCCAGTTACCAGGACAATTTAGCGATCCCTGATCTTACTGATTCAACTAAGCGTCATTGCTGGTCCAAATCCAGCTATGCAAACCTGTCATTACTAAAACGTACATATCATGAAATTACAATCCAAAAAAGCTGGGGTTACAGCCCTGCAACTTTCTTTTGTGATCTCTTTATTGCTGTTGGGAAGTTGTAAGGACAATAACGCCACGGCACAAAAAACCACCAGCCAGGCCAAAGCAAAAGCGCCAGAAATGGATATCCATACTGCCATTATTAACGGCAATGCCGAAGTACTGAAACAACATGTGCAGGCAGGTACGGACCTCAATACCAAAGATCCCTATGGTGGTTCAAGTCCCCTGATCAGCGCCTGCTTATTGGGAAAAACGGAATTGGCTAAAATACTAATGGATGCAGGCGCGGATCTCAACGTCCGCAACAACGAAGGCTCTACGGCCCTCATTACTGCCGCTTTCTTCTGCCGGCCCGAATTGGTAACACTGCTGTTGAAGAAGGGCGCCGACAAAACCATTAAGAATAAATACGGCCAGACAGCCTATGAATCCGTAGCGGCCCCCTTTAAAGATGTGAAGGGTGTTTATGAAATGTTGGGCAAAATGCTGGCGCCCATGGGCCTCAAACTGGACATGGGCTACCTGGAGAAAACCCGGCCCGAAATAGCCGCCCTGCTGAAATAAAAGATCACCTACCAAATCCAACAACAAGATGTTAGCAGCCAACAGAAGATACGATATTGACTGGTTGAGGGTCATAGCCATTGGCCTCCTGTTACTATACCATGTTGCCATTGGTTTCCAGCCCTGGGGAATTATGATCGGGTTTATGACCAACGACAAGCCCCTGGTATCCTTATGGCCCCTGATGGCCATGCTCAATGTGTGGAGAATACCCTTGCTGTTTTTTGTATCGGGTATGGGCGTTTATTTTGCTATGCAAAACAGGAACTGGAAACAACTCCTCAAAGAGCGGGCAGGCAGGATATTGATACCGTTTGTATTTGGTATCTTCTGTATTGTTCCCATACACGTAGCGCTTTGGCAACAGTATTACCACTGGGCGGTAGCCTATCAACCCTCCCCCGGTCATTTATGGTTTTTGGGCAATATCTTCTCGTATGTACTCCTCCTCTTACCCCTTTTCTATTATCTGAAAAGAAATGAACAGGGAGCGGTTGTTACCTGGATAAAAAAAATAATGAGTAACCCGTTGGGGCTTGTATTGGTTACCGGGGCCTTTATTGCTGAAGCCTTATTGGTAAATCCTGAGCCGTACGAAATGTATGCGATGACCTGGCATGGGTTTCTCCTGGGGTTACTCGGATTCCTGTTTGGGTTTTGCTTTGCATTGAGTGGCCCACCCTGCTGGAACATGTTGGTAAAATGGCGATGGCTGCTTTTCGCTTTGGCGGCTCTATTATACACCTACCGCTTGTTACAACCCAACATGAGTGTACCAGTTGTTCAATTGGTCGTTGAATCCAATGCCTGGATCTTTACCCTATTTACGTTTGCCCACAAATACCTCAACAGGTCAGGCAAGGCCTTGCGTTATTTGAGTGAGGCCGCCTACCCTATTTACATTATACACATGGCATTTTTGTTCCTGGGCTCGCTGCTGATATTCCCATTAAATATACCGGTGCTGATAAAATTCATAGCCCTGCTGCTGTTTACGGGCATTGGGTGTTTCGCCTGCTATGAGTTCATCATTAAAAGAGTACCCATCCTGCGGCCTTTATTTGGATTAAAAATGAGGTAATCGCCGGCAATCTGTATGTGTTTGCTGAAAAGTTTATCCAGCTACCATATCTTAATTCTTTCGGCTTCCGGTTTGTAATTTTTATTTTCCGGCTGCACATTAAATGCTTTATAAAAAGGGGTAGCGTTCATCAGCGGACCATTTACCCGCCACATGGCTGGCGAATGTGGATCGGTATTCACATAATTGCGCAAAAAGGCATCCCTTGTTTTCACCCGCCATATCCTGCCAATAGATAAATAGAATCGTTGATCTGGAGTAAACCCATCAATCTTAACGGAATCTTTCCCTTGTTGTGTCATTTTGAAAGCATCATAAGCGATGGCAATGCCCCCATTGTCTGCCGTGTTTTCGCCCACTGTCAGCGCGCCATTGATATGAACAGAATCCAACACGGTAAAAGTGCTGTACAAGTCAATCACCCCTTTTGTTTTTGCTTTGAACCGCTCGTAATCTTCTTTGGTCCACCAATTTTTCACATTACCCTCCTTATCAAACTGCGATCCCTGATCATCAAAGGCATGTGTGAGCTCATGACCAATCACCATTCCGATCCCTCCATAATTTAGGGCGTCATCTGCCGAAAAGTCAAAATAAGGAAACTGCAGAATACCTGCCGGGAAGACGATCTCATTAAAAGAAGGGTTATAGTATGCCGTAACAGTTGGCGGTGTGGTAGCCCATTCTGATCTGTCTACAGGCTTATTCAATTTGGCCAGTTGATATTGATACTCGTTTTGATTAAGCGAAACCAGGTTTTCGAAGTATTGGGCCCTATTGATCTGCACTTTATCGTAGGTACGCCATTTATCCGGATACGCAATTTTTTTGGTGATCGCATATAGTTTCTCTTTAGCCTTTTGTTTTGTGCTGTCACTCATCCAATCCAGCTGATTCATCCTGTTTTCGAATGCCTTTTGCAGGTTGTTGACCAGGTCCAGCACCCGCTTTTTGGCATCCTCATGAAAATATTTCTTTACATAGATCTGTGCCAGCAAATGCCCTAAAAAGCCATCCACTTTTTCAGTCATGATCTGAGGGCGTTTCTTTTGCGCTACCTGCCCCGACAATACTTTGGTAAAATCAAAGGATGCATCTATAAAGGGCCTGCTAAGATCATCGGCATAATTTTTCAAGGTCCATGCTTTCAAATAGGTCTTCCAATCAGCCAAAGCAATGGATTTCAGCAAGGTGTTTAGCTTAACGAAATAGGCAATTTGACTCATATCAAGGGAGTCAGTCTTTGCATCCATATTCTCCAGCAGTGTTTCCCAGGAGATAGCAGGTTGCGATTTGTTGATGGATGCTACGGAAACTTTATTGTAATTAGCATTGACATCCCTGAGTTCGACATTTGTCTTATGTGATGCCGCCAGTTGTTTTTCGATATCGTACACGGTACCAGCCAACTTAGCGGCTCCTTCCCCATCACTGCCTGTTAATTGAAAAAGGGTGGTAAGGTATTTCTTATAGGCCTGTTGAATGTTGAGCGTTGGAGCATCTGTTTTGAAGTAATAGTCGCGGTCAGGTAAGCCGAGGCCAGCCTGGGTCACATGGGCCATATTGATGGCACTGTTTTTATTGCCCGGATAAATACTCAGGTTAATTACGGAGGAATTCCCTGTTTTTAATTCGCTTCCTACAAATTTGATCAGTGACGGCAGATCACCAATAGCGTCAATACGTGTAAGGATCGGTTGAATGGGTTGGTAGCCACGCTGATTGATGGTTGCGGTATCCATGCCGGAAGCATAGAAGTCACCCACTTTTTGTTCAATACTTCCTGCTGCAGGCTGTGATCCGGAAACGCTATCCAGGATATGCTGCAGGAGTTGCTTTTGTGGAATATTAAGATACGAATAGGAACCCACGCCCCTTTGATCATCTGCGATCTTTACTGTATCGTACCATCGCCCATTGACATAGCGGAAGAAATTGTCGCCAGGTTTTATGGAGGAATCAATGCCAGGTACATCAACAAAAGATTTACCGGGAGGATTGGTGTTTTCCTTGCAGGCACCCAACAACCCGGCTATCAAGCTTATATAAATATATTTTCTCATAGACAATCTTTGATCCAAAATACTACTTTTATTCACAACAAGGGTATACATTGGACAGGGCTTCTCCCGTTTGCCTGCTCAAACCGGGGGTGGCCATACCGATTTTGGACTTTTTGACAGAAAAAATGCGTAAATTAGGAGACTTGTTTTTTAACCTATCCTTTGTCTACCCACCAGACACGACCATCCATAAAAGCCCTGACGTCGACCATACTTACCCAGTCCTAAGGTTAAAAATTAAAGTTATGCCCAAGTATGTTATCGAACGCGAGATTCCTGGTGCAGGAAAGCTCACAGCAGAACAATTGAAGGCGGTTTCACAAACCTCCTGTGGCGTCCTAAGCAATATGGGGCCACAAATTCAATGGGTACATAGTTACGTGACAGGCGATAAAATTTATTGTGTCTATATCGCACCCAGCGAAGAAATGGTCCGTGAGCACGCAAAAAAGGGAGGATTCCCAGCCAATTCAATCAATGAAGTGGTGACGATTATTGATCCTACAACTGCGGAGTAAAGCTTACAGGCACCAGTTGAAATGCTTCAGTGACTTAATGAAAAAGCGCCCGTAAATAGTAATATTTACAGACGCCTACCTCTTTATGCTAATAAAAGAGCCACCAGATCGTGCAACCTGGTGACTCTTTAAGTCCGACTCCCTTTTCTACTGCACAATTACGCGTTGACTGATATTCCTGTCGCTTAAAAGTGTTAGTACGTAAATACCCGGTTTCAGGTCATTTACCTGCTGCGGGCTGGCAGCCGTGATCGTAAACGACTTCACCAGCCTTCCACCCGCATCAAATACCTGTACCCTATCCTTTTCGATGCCGGTGAGGCTTACATTAAAATTTCCGATGGCAGGCACGGGCCATGCTTTTAAATGAATGCTTTTATTCGTTTCTCCGGTTACCATCCGGACAACAGAATATGCATACCGGCCATCGATGTCCTGCTGTTTCAACCGGTAATAAGTCCGGCCGGTAAAACTATTGGCATCTGTAAGTGCATATTCAAGGGGAAAAATACTGGTGCCATTCAGCGCTTTCGTGCCTTCAAAGGCAACTACAGCAAAACCGGTGTCCGTGTCTTTCTTCCGCTCCACAAAGAAACCTTTGTTATTAATCTCCTGAACGGTTTTCCAATTTAGCCGTACCTCGTTGCTGTTGATGCGGCTGGCAAATAATTCGAGACCTGTCACCGGCAAAATAGTTAACGTATAAGGCTGCAAAATGCCCTGGGTAAGCATACCACCCGGTTGCTGCAGAGAGAGGCTGGCCACCTCACCAACCGTAAATTCAAGCAGCAGGGTATTTTTTATCAACGTACCTCCCCCATTATCAATCCCTGCAGATCCGCTGGTTGCCTGCACATTGCCGACTGTGGGGATACTGGTGGTGGTGCCTGCATCGGGTTGTAAAAAATCGGGCGTATACAAGATGGCAGTACTGTTTACAGCCGCTACCACCAGGCCACCTACCGCATCTTCCAATAACAAACCACCCGCACTACGGCTTTGTCCGGCATTATTAATGGTTTGCACACTCAATTGCTGCGCCGATGCCGTAGCACAAACCAGCAACACCAACACCACGGTTGTATATTTCATTACTGCCATCATCTTTAAGAGGCTTTAGATTTATTAAAAATTGTTACCCGGCAAATATGATCCCTCCTCATTAATATGCCTGTATATAACCAGTGTAGTAGTCATTACTGTTGAGTGTAATGCTCGTGTTATTGCGAACGCAGGCCCCCACCTTAAAAGTACCTGATCCAGGAATAACCGCTCCGTTGAAACTAAAAGTCCGCCGGATTGGCTCTACCGGTGCTTCGTGGAAATTGGTAGGATTAAACGGTGTGATAGCGCCGCCACTTACATTTTGATAACAGGCGCAGAAAGATACGTTAGCGGCAGATCCACTAACAGTCCCCAGGACCCCTGAAAAGTTTCCGGTAATATATTGGCCGATTATGAGCGTAATATTTTGGGTTGTACCAATAAACGACCAGTTGAAGCCAGTGGGTGTAATTTGTGGTATTTGACCAGAATACATTCTAATGACTGGAACAGCGGAGCTTGCCGCTGTTGCCGGTTGCCATGCGCTGCTGGTGGAGTTCCAGGTTAGCACCTGACCATTTGTTGGGGTTGTGGTAGCGTCTACTGCCCGCCCACCAATTTTAGCACTGTTAACGGCACTATTAGCAGCTAATGCAAAAGGTACTGACACCAGTTGCTGGCTGCCCATATCGGTAAAAACACCACTGTTGTTTACATCTAACTCTACTCTGATTGTGCGTGTTTGACTGCCGTCGGTCCAATCCGTGTTACTGATACTGCCAAAGGTAGCACTGGCTCCGGATGCTCCTATCTGAACATTAAACAAACCAAGGGCGTTTGTTGTAACGGATCTTGTTTCGCTGTAAAAAGTGGTGGCGCTGGAGCCATCAGACGCATTGAGGCTGATGCGTACTTTAATGGTTTGATTGGCCAGTGCCTGGCCACTGTTATTACGCGCCACTGCCTGGTAGTTTATCAATTGAGGAGTTTGTGCTGCTGCCATTGTTGTTATAAACATAACAAGCAAAAGAAGGTGTGTTTTTTTCATTTCATTTTTATTTGATGCCACAAAGATTGCTTACCCCGGAACGGCAGGCAAACGGAGTTAAGCCAGCATGCTATTCAATGCCTCCAAACGTATAAACAGTCCGACGAAGTGATTTTGTGAAAAACCTGGCAATTCCTGCATTTCACTTGACCCAGCCAAATATCCGTTTCGGTTGATTAAATTTATGCGGAGCGGTTGTTTTATATACATTCGTATTTTAAAGAAAATTTCCACCTCACCAAAGCAATGATAAACCCTGTACGCCTGCTTTTCTGCTTCATTTGGGTGTTTGCCAATTTGGGCACGCACGCTCAAACAGGTAATATTTTCTTTCATGATATAACGATCAGAAACGGCTTAAATGATGGCAATGTAACATCCATCACGCAGGACAAATACGGGTATATCTGGATTGCGACGCAGGGTGCGCTTAACCGCTTTAATGGCACCAGCATTGAAAGATTTACGCATAAACATGGCGACAGTACTTCAGCCCCCGCCAGTATTCCTTATTCAATTACCAGCGGACCAGATGGCCGTTTGTGGTTTGGCTGCGACAACGGCCTGTATGAATTTGATTACAATACCAACAAATTTAAGAAACACGCCCGGTTGCAAAACTGGTTCATAGCGAAAATAATAGCCTCTTCTAAAAACCGGTTATACCTGGTATGTAATGGAAGTTTGTATGAATACAACACGGTGCAACAGCAACTGACCGATCTCAAAGCTCAAAATGCAGTCATCCATCAATACCCCAATTATTCATTGTTCTTAAGGGGCGATGTGTTGTACATAGGAAGTAAGGGAGGATATACAACCTATAATATTGAAACAAACCAAGCGGTGTTCAATCCCGTTGCAGCATTGAGTCAATTAACCGTTAACCGCATTATGGTAGACCAAACGGGCTATGTATGGTTAAGCAATTTTTCGGATTACAAATTGGTCAGGTATCATCCGGAAGGTGGACAAGCTGAGCTCATTTCAGATCATCCTGCTATAAAATCATTGAACAAAACAACTGCCTACAACGATCTTATCTGCGATTCAAAAAACAATACCTGGATAACAACCAATGTGGCAGGCCTGCTTCAATACAATCCGGCCACCAGGCAGGTGAATCATTATCTTAACTATAAGAATAAGGATTCGTATACTGCCGATAATATATTGATCTGCCTGTTTTCAGATACAGAAGAACGGTTATGGATCGGTAAAGTTGGCGGGTGCAGCTATTTTTATCCTGACAAGAACCTCTTTTCAACCTTACTTCCTTTTCCCGAAAAGGAAAGGATCCTGACAAGCCGTATTGTACGACAGGATGTAAATGGGAACTATTGGTTTTCTACGGGCCTTGGTATCTCCTACTATGACCCCCATAAAAACACCTGGCGCGTTTGGAGAAATGAACCAGCTAAAAAAAATGTGCTCTATAATAATTCAGTGCGCGGGCTTGAGATCGGCAGTGATGGCAGCATATGGCTCGCTACGGGAGGAGGCATTAACCGGTATGATCCAAAAACCCAAAAGATGGCCTTTTTTGACGAGCAAGACTCCATCCCTAAGGCCTTCTATTTTACAGCCAATAAAGACCGTACAGGACGTATCTGGTTTGGCACCAACGGGAATGACGGCTTATATTATTATAGTGAAAACACGCATCAATTTTACAGTGTACGGCATCACCCACTGCTTAAGCAGTTCCTTGGCTATCCGGCACGCATCGTTTATAACGATAGCAAAGGGCGCATCTGGGTGGGTTATGGCAACGGGCTGGCGATGGCTGATGAAAATAAGGGCGTGTGCAAATTCTGGGAAAATAAGGACAGTAGCCGTAATACGATCATTGGCAATATGGTCATCGATATTAAAGAAGATCAGAAAGGGGTTGTTTGGGTGAGCACTTTCAACGGCGTAACGGGCATTGACCTGGAGAAAGACCAATACTATTGGATCAATGAAAACCAGGGATTAAAAACCAATACCACCTCTTCGCTGGCCGTTGATACGGCCAACCAGCTATGGATAGGCACCGCCGCCGGCCTGTATATGCTGGATGCAAACAGACGTAACCTCTATTATTTCGACGAAACTGCTGGTCTTACCAGTGCAGAATTTACAGAACACGCGGGGTATCAAACGGAGGATATGATCATCATGCCTACCTCAAAAGGCTTTATTAAGTTCAGGCCATCGGAATTCAAAAAGGAAGACAATAAGATCCCCTTTTATATAGCATCTATTGAAGTACAGTCTGAAAAGAAATGGATCGATAAGGGCAACAACAGTCAGCTAACCCTGGATGCCCGGCAAAACTCATTCACGCTATACCTCGAAGCCCTTAATTACAGCAGCCCCTCCCAAACCTGGTTTGCCTATAAACTGGCAGGCTTTGAAACGGCCTGGCATTATACTACTGACCCCAAAGCGGTATATACCAATATACCTGGCGGCAATTACACCTTTCTCTTCAAAGCCGCCATGCGTAATGAGTTTGGACCAATTGATGAGAAGAAATTCAGGATCACCATTAAAAAACACTTCTACGAAACCGGGTGGTTTTGGGCGCTGATAACATGTTCAGTGGCCTTTGCGCTGTATGTACTTTATCGCAACAGGATGAATAAGCAACGGCGTATCCTGCTGTTGGAAACAAAAGCTGAAACGCTGGAAAAGGAAAAAACCCTGGTACAGTACGAGAGCTTAAAACAACAATTAAACCCTCACTTTTTATTCAACTCTTTAACGTCCCTGCGCAGCCTGATAAAATCAGATACCAAACAAGCCACGGGTTTCCTGGATGGATTGAGTAAGGTATACCGGTATGTATTGAAAAGCGGCGACCAGGAACTGGTACCATTACAGGCTGAACTGGAATTCGTAAAGGTTTTTATTGATTTGCAAAAAACACGGTTTGGTGAGGGCCTCCGGGCAAATATTACCATTACTGAGGATAACTATAGCAGGTATATTGCGCCGGTGAGTTTACAAAATCTTGTTGAAAATGCTATAAAACACAATACAACGGATAAAGACAGCCCGCTGGTGATAGCTATCTATATTGAAGCTGACTACATTGTTGTAAGCAATAACCTGCAAAAGTACCAGCTGGTAGAAACCAGTAATAAGAAGGGGCTTGCCAGTTTACAAACCTTGTACAGGTATTATACTGACAAGCCTATAGAAATAACAACGGATGAAAACCATTTCATTGTAAAAATCCCCTTGCTATAAATCATGAAAGCATTAATTATTGAAGATGAGCAATTGATTGCAGCCGAAATGCAGGAAACGATTGGTACCGTTGCGCCCGATATAGAAGTACTGGATATTATCCCCAGCCTGAAAGCTGCCCGCAAATGGTTGATGGCGAACAAGGAGCCCGATTTGCTTTTTATGGACATAAAACTAAGTGATGGGATTAGTTTTGAATTATTTGATCAGTTTCCCTTGAAATGCCCCATTATATTTTGTACAGCCTATGAGGAATATGCTATCAGGGCCTTTAAAGTAAATGGGGTGGATTACCTGCTAAAACCGGTCCAGGAAGAAGACTTGAAAAAGGCCATCAACAAAGTGCGTAATCTGCGGTCAGGCGCCTTTCCTGAATCGGTGGACATGCAGTACCTTGTAAACTTTTTCACCAACCCCGGTTCAGCAAAACAATCCTATAAGGAACGTTTTATTATCAATACCAATAATAAATGGACGCCTGTTGAGACCAGCCATATCGCTGTGTTTTTAAAGGACAACCTGAATTACATATACACATTTGGCGGGGAAAAGCATATCTATGATTTTTCGGCACTTGATGAGATCGAGGAAGTGCTGAACCCACAACTTTTTTTCCGGGCCAACCGGCAGGCCATCATTCATATCAATGCCATCCAGTCTGTTAAGCCCAATGGCAATCAAAAACTGACGATCCAGGTAAAAGCGCCCTTGAAACTGGAAGTGGATGTAAGCCGGGAAAAAGCTCCTTTATTGAAAAAATGGATGGATAGATGATGACGCAACAACAAATACAATTAATAAAGAGAAGCTGGCGGCTATTTCAGCAAATTAACCCAGCGATCGTTGGCGACGTGTTTTACAGCAAACTATTCGCCATGAGCCCTTCCTTGCAGAAAATGTTTAGCACAGACATGAACGCCCAATATGAAAAATTGATGGCGATGCTGAGCCTGATCGTGATCCGGCTTGATAACCTGGACGTGATCTCTACGGAAATCAATGAAATGGCGGTCCGACATGTTCAATACGGCGCCACTCCTTCACATTATAAAATGGTAGGAAAAGCTTTGATATGGACCCTTGAACAAGGCCTGGGAAACGATTGGAACCAGGATTTAAAAGAGGCCTGGGAAGCCTGTTATGAAAAACTTTCAGAGACCATGTGCCGAAGTTAAAATCACACACAGACCAGCTATAAACAAAGAGGGTGTCTCAAAATTATGAGGCACCCTCCTATGCTATTGTGTATGCTCCACTCCTCTTATTTTATCAAAAGTTGTTGATTGATCAATAGGGTTTTGTTTTCAAACCGGACGGTATACAATCCTTTGGATAGTGATTGTAAATACAATGTTATCCGTGACTGACCCATAGTTGAATATACCAGGCGACCAGCCATATCGAATACTTTTACTGTTCCTGTTTCTGATGCACCAGCAATCAGCACAGTAGCAGTTCCGGCAGTTACCGGGTTTGGCAACACCTGCATCTTATTTGGGTCAGTTACAATATGCAGGTTTTGCGCCATTCGTGCCGGCGCATTACTTTCCAGTACCAGGGTACCAAAAGCAGCAGTATTCTGCCAATTGTTAATAGTTCCCTGCCATACAGCCTGGGCGTCGCGATCGCCGCCATTGTCATCGTCGTCATTGCCTATATCGAAACCTATTTGCCTGCCGGCTGCGGGAGAAATACCCAATTGCGACCAGGGTATGCTTATTTCAATGGCATATCCGCCACTAATGGCTGCCCATGCATGCTGCACACCACTAACTGCTACTTTACTGAAAAGGGAACTGCTGTTCCAGGCCTTGATAAACTGGTTATCGCTGCCATCATAGGTAGTGAGTTTATTATTATTGGCATCGATATAAATCTCTATGGCATCGTTATTCCAGGGATCGGGCGAGTCGTTGTTAAGCGTATTGTCCAATACCCTGGCAGCTATGTACAGGTTATTGTTATCCCATAATACGCCAAAGGTTACGGTATTATTCGAAGTGCTGATCACATTTTTACTAATACTGTTATTCAGTCTCCAGGCTGCTTCGTTTATAACCCCATCGATGGTAATAGTACCACCAGCAGGATAGCCGCGTACACCAGTGACTGCTGATAGCACGGTTACTGACACATTATCCGAAGCAGTTAAGGCGCCATCGCTTACAGTTAGCTGAAATACATAGGTATTACCATCCGTTAAACCTGATATAACCGGATTGGCAGTTGTAGCGTTGTTGATGGTCACGGAAGGGCCGCTCACCTGCGACCAGCTATAGGTAACTGTATTGCCTTCCGGATCAGAACCTGTTCCATGCAGGGTAATACCTGTGGTGCCTGCATTCAGGGTGGCATCAGCGCCTGCATTGACAAGGGGCGGCTGGTTAATGGGACCGCCACAGGTGGACATATATACGGTACCAAAAACCGAAGGATTCTGAAATGCGGTGGTGTTGGTGGCAAAGCTGGTGAGCTGCGCATCGCGTGTGCCGCCGTTATCATCATCATCTATCTGTATATCCAATCCAATGGCTTTGCCAATAGCTGGGGAAGTGCCAAGGGTTGTCCAGGGAATGGCGATCTCTGCATTGTAGCCCGAAGGGGTGGCATACATCCTGAAATTGATGCCAGTTGTATTACTTACTGAATTACCACCGGGATGAACGGCATTGTCGTTCCAGCGGAAGCCCAGTTGAAAGTCGTTCATGCCATCATAACTGCTGCCCTTGCTGTTATTGGCATCGATGAATACTTCCACGACATCGTCTTCCCACCAGTTGCCGCCTGAATCATTGATGCGGGTGGCATCGTTTACCTCTACCAGCAGGTACAGGTAATTGTTGTCGTACAGCGCCCGCCACTTGCCGCTGTAATCTGCGGGACGGCTACCCAATACCACCTGGTTGATTTCCCTGACCGGGGCCGATGACCAAACAGGTTCTATGATGTCGTTTATAATGGGTGCCGCACCATTTACCAGCGCAATAACCGGTGCTGTACAGGGCGGGTTATCGTTATCGGCAATGGTAATGACAGCTGTCGTATCGGGGCCCAGCTTGTAACCGGCACCTGGCAACAGAGAAAGCCGTACTGTTTCAGTTCCTTCAAACTGGGTATCATCAGTGGGCGTTATGGTAATTGTTTGGGAAAGCTGCGATGGGGTAAGTGTCACTGAACCGCTCAACGCAGGATTGGCCGTATAATCGGCAGTTGTTGCCGTGCCGCTAACCACATATTGTACAGTAACGGCCTGCGTAATACCAGCCGTACTAATGACAAAAGTACCCGTGTTGCCGCCTTCGCCGGCTGCATCATCGGTGGCCTTTATATTTACGGCAGGACTAACCACTACATTTTTGGTGGCTTTTTTGTTGCCATCGGTAGTAGTCACTGTAATGGTAGCTGAGCCTGTACCCACTGCGGTTATTTTCCCGGAAGCATCAACCGTCACCACTTGTGTATTGCTGCTACTCCAACTTACGGTTTTATTGGTGGCATCGGCAGGTATAATTACCGGTGTTAACTGGACGGATTGATTCAGCGCCAGGGTCGTATCGCCAGCCGGATTGATGCCTACACCGGTAACTGGTACATTCACATTTTGAAAAATAAGCTGAAAGGAAGGGTTCCTGTTGATAAAGGTTCCCGATTCTGCATCTGTTACTGAGAGGTTGTTGAACGTCATCCCCTGCGAATTGGCATCGCAATAAATGCCGAAGCCGCCGTAAACATCTGCCGGTATATCCCTGGTTACAGGATCTTTACCGGTACCATTTATAATCGTATTGGTGAATACAATATGATGCAGGTTACTGCCGCTGATGCGAATGGCATCCCGCTGGGTGTTGAGAATGGTTGTATTATCGAACTGCATATTAAAAATGCCGGAACCTGCAAAGATTTCTATCGCGCCCCGCATTTGGTTCCACAGATCATAGCTGGTTCCACAGTTTTCGATGGTGTTCTCATAAAAATGAGTGATATCCCCGGGATACTCAAAACCAAAACCTGCAAAATCATTGGTAAAGCGAATACCTGAGCCAGCCACGCCATCTTTAATATAATTGTGGTGCACCTGGTGGCCAGTTCCTCCAAAAATGGCAATACTGCCTGCCCGCCAGGTATTTTCGATGGTATTATTGCTGAAGGTATTGTTGCGTTCCTGTACCGATCCCTGGATATCGCTGGCAGGCCACATGGTCAACGCATCGTCGCCGTTGTTGCGCAGGCTGGATTGGGTTACGGTTGAGTTGGAGGTGCCTATACAAAAATTAACCCCATCGGCATAGTTATTCCGTATACGGCAATTGGCAATGGTAAGGTTACGGGTTACATCTACCGGGTAAGGCGCATCGTAACCGCCTATCCAGAATCCGCATTCAAAATGTTCTACCCAAATATCATGTATGTTGGAGCCGGTGCCATATGTACCCATGAATCCTTTGTAAATTTTGTATTTCTGTCCGTCGCGCGGGTTGGGTTCATCATATTTTAACCGGTCGTTATTGGCCGTTCCCAATGTAAAGTTGGAAATTTCCACACCGCTGCTCCGGGCCAGGAAGCCACCGTAAAATTGTTTATCCGTTGAAAAGTATATTTCCGTGTACCAGATGCCTGCACCCGTGATCTTCATATTGGTGACATTCAGCATAATTTTATCGCTTAGTAAAAACCGGCCTGCCGGTATATATACATTCCGTCCCTGTGATTTGGCCGCGGCCAGGCAGCTATTAAAAGCTGCATAATCGTCGTTGGCGTCATTGGCTACCGCACCAAAATCTGTTATAGACAAATAACCGGCAGGTTGGGTAATGGCAGCCGGTACTGGTTCCAGTTCAATAAAGTCGACCCCATAAGTAATACCATCACCATTTGTTTTTTGAATTTTAATGGTATCGCCTGCATTGATGGTATTGGTAAGGGTGAAATGGACTTCATCGAAACGCATAAAAGTCTTTGTATGGGGCGTTTGAAATGGGTCGCCTTCGCCGCCTACATCAAAATATTGGTATGCCCAGTAAGAGGAGAGGTTGATCGTTTTGACCAGTGCATTGTTAACGTACAGGTTTAATGATCCGGTAAGCCCGGTACCACTGCTGTTATCGGGCATGGTAAATCGAAGGTTCACACCTCTGGCGCCGGCACTGGTTTTCCATTGCACAAAGGAGCCGTTGGAGGGTAAACTAACATAACGTTGATTGGAAGCTTCGGAAGCAATGTCTGTCTGAACAAACTGTACGGAGGACTGTAAAGAAGCCCCACCGCCATAAGTGCCGTTTTCCGATTCGTAGCGGATGTAAGGCATATTGCTGGCGCCCCTTGGCTGACCATCGCTTTGCGCCAGCAAGCGCCAGGGCGCCATGCAAGCCAGGAGTAATGCAATTGGAAATAGATTATTTTTCATAAATGGGATCTGGTTTAAGACCTGAGTTCATCGCATTGGATAGGCATTCACCAGGCCGGTGTTTAGTAATATGGCAATGATTATTTGATCAGGGTACTTTACGCGTATGCAGCAACCTGTTCATGTGAAATAGGGAAAGTGCTAAAATAGTTTGAGGGGATACGGCAAGCTAAACGTTTACGCTGAACACTAAACGCAACAGATAAAACTGCTGAGGGAGGACAGGTACAGAAAATGCGTCAGGTGTTAAGTGGTGTAAGGTAGTTCAAGTGACCCGCCAACCCCAAAAAGTATAATGGGAGTCTGGTTAATTGGGATAAAATGTACTGATTGTAGAAAGGAAGCTTTGTGTTAATCAAGCAATTAGCATTGCAGTCATTTTTTTTAGAATATAACAATAATATTACAAAGAAATCAGTGAAACCGGCTGGTTTGCATTGCCCCTGCGATTTGCCCGACCACGCTGTGGCATTTGGGTATTTTGGAAAAAGGAGGTAAGAATTTGTAAATTTGGTGACCAAACTACCCATCGCTCAATATGCTCACCACCCAGCTCAATACGCCTACCAAAAAACAGGTGGATTTTGCCACCTTAAAACCTGTTATTGATTTTTTGAATGGCTATCATCCCGTCAGCAAGGCCAATATGCGCTTTTTACTGCAGCATACCAGGATGCGTGTCCTTAAAAAAGGCGAAATGCTACAACATGCCGGTACCATTTGCACTGATATGTGTTATGTAATGAAAGGCGTGCTAAGGGGTTTTATCATGGATAATGGCAAGGAAGTGACAACCTGGATCTCTAATGAAGGAGAGTTGGTAGCCAGTATCCGGAGCGTATTTTTTCAGGTTCCTACCAAGGAGAATGTGGAAGCACTGGAAGACTGCATCCTCGTCGAATTGACCTATACGGACCTCCTGAAGGTGTACGACACCTACCCTGAGTTCAACATAGTGGGCCGTAAGATCCTTGAATTTTATTATACCTATGCTGAGTACAGGGCTTTTATATGCCGGCTGAGCAAGGCGTCGGACCGCTATGAGTATTTTATAGAGCAAAACGGCCATTTGATCAACCGCATCCCCCTCATGTACATTGCTTCTTACCTCAACATGAGCATTGAAACATTAAGCCGCATCAGAAAGAAGTTACGCTCCAAAAAACAACCTGGCGGCCAATAAAAAAGGCCACCCCTCATAAGCGGGATGGCCTGGCTCCTGAATGAGCACTCCTTCTTATTTTTTAATAAACTGTAATACTTGTTTTTCCTCACCACATTGCAGGTGCAGGAAGTAGGTACCCTGGGCCAGGTTACTAATGGGTATCGTCACCAGCTGGCCTGCGGTGGATAGATTGGTATACCGTTGTATGGTTTGTCCGGCAGGGTTGATGATCTGCGCATTCAACGTTGTGTAATTATTGTTCAACTGCAATTGCAGCACATTGCTGGCTGGATTGGGGAACACGATCACTTCAATGGCCGTATTCGATCGCAACAATTGCAGGTTGCTGTATTCAACAATACCGTTCAGGTTAATTGTTTTTAAGCGATAATATTGTTTGGGGGCTGTTGCAGTAGGATCAGTATACGAATAATCGTTCCTTAAGGAGTTGTTTTTAGCCGTTAACTTACCTATGGAGGTAAAATGAACGCCATCGCTGCTTTTCTCCATTTCATAGCAACAAAGGTTTGACTCGTTCTCCGTAATGAACTTCAGCTGCGCCGTTTTACCTCTCTGTAACCATTCGGCCTTGAAGGAGATAAGATCCACAGGCAATACGCCTAATGATGCTCCCGCGGCCTGCTCAGTCACATAACGCCAGGGGCCATATAACTGACCAGTGATAGCTGTAGCAGGATCATACTTTACCCGGGCCCTTATTTTGGTGTAGCGGGAGGTCATTATTTTGCTTACCACCGCTTTTAGTTGTCCGTTTAATGAAATATCGGTCATCGCACTTTGTCCCGAAGTGTACAAGGTGCTATTGGTAACGGGTGTACCGCTAAAAGCATTGGAGATGCTCCGGGTTTCCCATACCAGTTTACCTTTTGTTTTGCCCACCAAAGATTTAGCATATAAGCCGATCCCGAACTTGTCTCCAATATAACTGCTGCTGCTAAGGGGGATTGTCAGATTGGCATTGTATAGGATGAGGTTATTGCGTAAACCATTGCCCGGACTATTGCCATGATAAACATAGATGGCCCCTTCATCCGCCTGGCCATTGGCATACCCGGGACATCCCACTACCACATCATTATAGCCATCGCCATTGACATCAGCAACGGCTACCGAAGACCCAAGCCGGGAATTGGCCCAGTCGTTTTCTATTTTCAAGGCAGGGGTAATGCTGACGCCCGATGCAGATCCATGGTATACATACAAAGCCCCTTCGTTGGTCTGGACATTCGAGTACACAGGCGCGCCCACGATGATATCGTTGTAGCCATCCCCGTTTACGTCACCGGCGCTGAGCGCACCGCCCAACTTTAAGCCGGCAATATTGCTCTCGATCCTGGTAGCAGCCGTTGTATTGATACCGCCCGATGAACCATTGAACACAAACACGGCTCCTTCCTGGGAACTACCATTGGTATAAGCTGGGGAGCTCACCAACACATCACTATAGCCGTCATGATTTAGATCGCCGGCGCCACGTACCACAGTTCCAAACTCTGCCGAGGCCTGGTTAGCCTCCAGCATCACAGGCGCGATGGCAATGTTGATACCAGTGGCAGACCCCTTATATACAAAGGCTACTCCTTCATTGGTTTGGCCATTGGTATAATTCCTGGCGCCTACGACCACATCGCCAAAGCCATCACCGTTTACATCACCCGCGCTGGCTACCGAATTGCCAAACTGAGCACCGGCCTGGTTCCTCTCCAGCAATGCGGCAGCAGTAGGGTTGATACCCGTAGCCGAACCATGATAAACAAACGCAACGCCTTCATTGGCCTGACCATTGCTGTAATTATTCGCGCCCACGATCACATCACTGTAGCCATCGCCGTTTACATCGCCGGCACTGGCCACAGAAACACCCATCTGGGCAAAATCCTGGTTACCTTCTATGGTAACAGCGGGCGTGGTAAGTAAACCTGTTGCCGAACCGTGGTAGATCCGGAACATACCTTCTGTATTATTGCCGTTGGAATAATTGGGGGCGCCTACAATGACATCGGCATATCCATCGCCATTTACATCGCCTGCACCTGCAACGGCATATCCCAGTGTAGTAAAAGCCTGGTTCATTTCAATACTGGTGGCGGGGGTGAGAGGAATACCCGTAGCGGACCCATGATAAATATTAAAAGCGCCTTCATAGGACTGGCCATTACTATAGTTTTGGAACCCTATGATCAGGTCGTTGTATCCATCCCCATTTACATCACCGGCAAAGGCTACTGAACTGCCCATTAGCGCACCTGCAGAATTGCTTTCTATAAACCGGGAATTGGAAGGGTTCAGTCCTCCTGGAGAACCATTAAATAGAAATACCACTCCCTCATCCGTTTCGCCCTTGTCGTACATATAAGCGCCTATGAGTACATCGCTGTAGCCATCGCCATTGACGTCGCCGGCACTGGCCACCGCCGCGCCCAACAACGCATTGTCCTGGTTACCTTCTGCTATCAGCACACCGCCGCCACTGGTAGGAATGCCGGTCGCCGAACCATAATATACCCAGGCTGCGCCTTCATTGGTATTCCCATTATCGTACATGTTGGCCCCAACGAGCACATCACTGTAGCCATCGCCATTGATATCGCCGGCACTGGCCACCGACCAGCCCATATTGGCACCCGCCTGACTAGGCCCTGGGTTAAAGCCGCCTGCAAAAGTCAGCCCGGAAGCCGAACCATACCACATGCCAAAAGACCCCACCCCCACGCTAGCATTGATAGAATAGGGATGGCCTATGATCACATCACTGTACCCATCGCCATTTACATCGCCGGCACAGGCTACTGAATAGCCAAGCCAGGTTTGACCGCCCAGGGCATAGCCTGCTTTTTGCGTAAAAGACGGCGTCGTATTGACGCCTCCTGCATTACCATAAAACACACTAAACAAACCATTCACATAAGCAGTGGAATAATAGTTGTAGGCACCCACGATCACATCACTGTAGCCATCACCATTCACATCGCCAGCCCCGGCAACAGAAAACCCAAATTTATCAGCGCCATTGTATCGCTGATTATTATAGATCACGGTCCTGACCAATTCATCAAGCCCCGTGGGCGATCCCCTGTAGATAAAAACAAGACCGCCATCTTCGTTGGGAAAATTACTCAAATCGTAGTCAGGGGCACCCACAATCACATCACTGTAACCATCATTATTCACATCTCCGGCACAGGCTACCGACCAGCCCAAATGGGCATTGGGTCGATTGATCTTTAGTCCGTAAATACTGGCAGGATTGAGGCCAGTGGCAGATCCATAAAACACCAGGATGGCTCCTTCTGCGGGTTGTCCCCAGTTCATGTTGGGCGCACCAATGATCACATCGCTGTACCCATCGCCATTCACATCACCGGCAGTAGATACCGACCAGCCAAAATTGGAACCTGGTTCACCATCAAACCAAATCGCGGGGGTGGTAGAAAGGCCAGCTGCCGAACCATGATAAATAAACGCTCTACCAAAATTACTGTAGGAAGGGGCGCCAATGATCACATCACTGTAGCCATCGCCATTTACATCGCCGGCACTGGCAACTGAAGTCCCAAATTTTGCACCCGCCTGGTTTACTTCCAGTATGGCGCTTGGTGTGGCACTCAGCGGGTCTATAGTTATGGGGTATACCGCATTTTTACTTTGTACTTGAATACAATAATCCCCTTTGCTTTTTCCAAAGCTGGCTTCCAGGGCCTGCCCATTAGCATCCCAGGCTTTTAACTGGTTGTAATTCATGACCACGCCCTCTTTATTGGCAAATTGCAGCCCGTTGGGCTGTGTTTTCACCTGCAGGTTGGTGGCAATATTGAAAACAATCTTTTCATCTGCACCAGCAGCCGTTGGCGCCTGCACAATAAAGTTCTGGCGCATACCCTCTTCATTGTTGATGTATTGCACCGTTATATTGCTGGTAACATATTCGGCTTTGTTTTCACTAACCCGCCATTCGCCTTCGCCGATCTGCTTTTTATCCAGGTTGAAAGCTATTTTCCAATCGGGCAGGGTTTTATACTTTATTTCTTCAGGCAGCATACCAGGCGTCACTTCTCTGGTTGGAATTTTGGTGGTTTGGGGTTTAACGGTAAACCCTTTATCGGAGTAAGTGAAATGTAGGTTGTTGCGGCGGTTGGGGGTCACATACAGACCGGCTTCGGCGGCGGGTTTAAATGTATATTCCTGCTTCGCCAGATTTTTCAGGGCTGCGGCATACCAGCTACTGTGTTTTAAAGTTGCTGTGTCCATATTATCCGTCTGTTTGGCGACTGATTTCTTCGCAGCAACCAACTCAGGGGTAATGTGAAAGGCTACTGGTTTGACGGATGGTTTTTCAATTGTTTCAACTTTGGTGGCTGCTAATGGCCATGCGATTATTGCAACCGACAGCGTAACAATTTTAAACATTGCAGGTATTATTTTGATCTAGAATAGGTTGGAATGATGGTTTATTCCGGGTATAAAGAAATAAGTAAAAAGGCTTCCATTAACCCATGGTGAAATTCCAAGGTCTACCCCTTGTTTTTTTGACAATCCCGTATAAATGAGTGTAGTAAAGGGTTTCAGTCCAGCCAGCTTTTAGGAAAAGGGGCAGGAACCAATTAAAAAAGAATTAATTTATTTGACAATTGCCAAAAAATTGCCCCTGGCCGAAGCTTCATTCTGGCTGTTCAATTCCAATCACCTGGCATAGACCTGCAACAGCTGTTGCGTTTTTTTGAGATCCTGGTAGCGTCTTTTTACTGCTAAAAGATGGGTTATTTAACGCTTCCGGCAACTCCGCCTTAGCTGTAACTTAATTTATACAACCAACTAACATGAAATACTTTGATTTTCACACGCATATTGTGCTGAAGCAATTGCTCAGCGATAACCCTAACCTGGACGCGATGGCCAGCCGCAACGATGTAGCCGGCATTCCCCGTATGTGCACCGACCTGCCCAATATCATTGAGTCGCAGATACACCAAAGCCAGTTGGCCGAATTTGATGAAGAAGTGATTGTTGGTCTCACCCTGTACAGTGTAGAAAAGCACCTGGCCGCAGAAGTGATCAAGCTGCGGGGGCTTTTAAAAGGGAGTAGTCAACATAAATTGTCTGAGACCTTGTTGAAAAGCATTGTGGACAATAGCCAGCATGCCTTCTCCGATTTTATCATGAAACGCACGGTCGACAACTGCCTGCATGCTCCGCAGTCATTGAATGTATTGCAGGTCGCCAGTTTAAACCAGGCTTTGCCCAAAAACAAAGTGAATGTTTTTTTTGTGGTAGAAGGATGCCATTCCCTGGTCGATACCAATAATGAGTCCACCCCATTTGGCCATGAATTCCCACCGTTGGAAATATTGACTAACCTGGACAACCTGCTGAGCCGGGTACCGGTGATCGCCATTAACCCGACCCATATGCAGCAATCCAATTTGTGTAACCATGCATTTGCCATCCAGATAACGGGGGTAGAGCATTTTATACCCCGTGGCAATGGGCTGACTGATGACGGCCGGCAGGTAATCCAGGGAATGTTTGACCGGCGCATTTGTGTGGATACCAAACACATGAGTTTTAAATCCCGGCTGGATCTCCGGAATGAAATAGATGCGGGTAAATTCAACAATGTACAGCCGGTGGTTTGCACCCACACCGGATTTACCGGCGTATCGTTCAGTAACTGGCCTGGTTTTTTTGCCCGTAAGGATGTTCGATTACAGGCAGTACACCTGGAGATTGCCAAAACCATGCAAACCCATAATATGCCGCCCAGGCCGGGAGCGCCAGCATTCAATAGCTCGAGCATTAACCTGTTTGACGAAGAGATCGTCTGGATCGTTCAGCACGGTGGTATGATTGGCCTTTCGCTCGACCGGCGTATTATAGGGTATGTGTCAAAACACGATCCCGAACCTACCGGCAGGGATCCGCAATCAGAATTGGTGGTGGACAAAGAGTTTATTTCACCCGATGAATGGTTGGCACTCGGCATCCCCGATTCCGCTATTGGCATATCGGTCAATGAAGACGATTGCGTGAAGCTGTCCGACCTGGAAGAAAGTGCGGAAGGGTCTATTCCGTCCCGTGATGAGTATTTCTTCGACCATATACACCTGCAGTTGAAACATTATCTGCAGGTATGTCACGACGCCGGCATTTCCATCGCCCAGGCTCAAAAACATATTTGCATAGGATCCGACTTTGACGGCCTCATTAATCCCTTCATCAATATACCTACGGTGAAAGATATGGATGACCTCAAAAGGAATATCCGGATGAATTTCCATTTCTTCCTCGAAACGCTGGAAGATTCCAAATTGTGGCACAATGAGTTGCAGATTGACCAGTTTGTGGAAGACCTGTTCTTCAACAATGGTTTCAATTTCATTAAAAGCAGGCTGTAATAAAAAGGAATGAAACTGTATGAAAAACCTATGGCTGATAGTACTGGCATGCGCCATTTTTACCACTGCTGCGCAGGGGCAGCATGGCGTCCGGTTGTTCAATAATAATGTAGCACCCGTATTGGATGAACAGGGTAAGGCCGGCAGCCTGTTCAAGACAACACTGGTCATCGGCATTAAAAAAGGCTTTTCTTTCGGCCTCGGTTATGGCTTATGGAGGGCCAATCCCACCTTGCAATACTCCCTGAACACCGGGGTGCAGTTCCGCGTGGGCAGGGCCTTCCTGGGCAATTACCGCAATGGCGCTTTCCCCAAGGACAGCCGGTCCAGGAGCCAGCTTGTCTTTACCTTTTCGCCCATGCTCTCCGTTAACCTGAGTAAAGAGCGCTATGTGTACCAGGAACTGGAGCCTTTTTACTTCGGCACGCCGAATGCTGTTTTCTGTGATTATAAATATTCCGTCACCCTCGGCACTACCTTTACAGCATCGCCCCGGGGTACCTATAGTAACGTTGCCACCATCCGCAACAGGACGCAGCAGGATTTTATGTTTTCCGTTAACCTGAAGCAATTCAACTTTACTATGTACGATGATTATTTCCCTTTCTTCACCACGTTTTTGCAACTGGGCGATAACTGGGACCGTTTCTTTACCGGTGGCGGGTTCATCCGGTACCGGTTCAATGACCAATATACCTTTCACCTTTATTCCGAAGTATACACCGGACTCAACAGAGCCAATCCCTTCCTTGCGCCTGACATTATTTCTTACCAGAACAATGGCAGGAAATGGAAGCTGAAGAATTTTGCCAACCAAAATGCCGGCCAGGAATATTTCAATACTTCCTGGTTCATTGCCAGTCTTTCTTATACCGGTCCACAGGTGCCTGATTCCAGGGCTGGTGCATCTCTTCCCAACTTTAATATTATGCTTGGCACCTCAGTACCCTGGAGCATGTTTTCGCAAAATTTCATCCATTCCCTGATTCGTTATGATGATAAGAATGAATTACGCCTGCATTATTTCCGCAACCGGTCGTCTGTACCCGGTAATCTCGAAGCCGGAGGTAGCAATGGCTGGAAACTCAACTTTAAAAGCCTTTTCCTGGGTGGAGGTGTGACCGCAAATGTTTCAATGCCCTAAAAAAATTACACATGAAATATACTATTACCATCCTGTTGATTGGTATTGCCTGGGTAGCCGCTTTAGGTCGTGGGTTTGCGCAGGAACAACAGGTACGGGACCGGCTGGATACGATCAAAAAGGTGCTGGACACCAAAATCTTCGTTAACCGTTTTGAGACCATCGAATCGCCCTGTCTATACCTCGATAATAACGACAGCACGCGGGCTTATCCCCGTAGGGCTACTATTAACTCGAATTACAGGGTGCGGTTGTCTACCAGGAAAATACTCGATCCCAATGGTGTCAAATGTCTTAGCGAATATGCAGCCCGGTACCTACGATTCGAAGTAAAATGTGTTACTGAAAAAGACCAGACCTTGTCCGGCAATGTGGAGATCACTTATGCTTATCCTGCCAGCAGTCTTATCCAGTTGCTGGGATTCACGGTTGGACAGCCAGACAAAAACAATGTTTTCTTCAACAAGCTTATCCGGTTGCCAGGCACCTTCCAGTTATATCCGGAGGGCGAAAAATACCGTATCAAACTCGTACTCACCGAACCGCCCTATGACAAAGGGAATGCCTATTTTGGTTATCTCGAAATCATACGGGATGCCTTTCGGACTAGTGGTGAAAACGTATTCGTATTCAATTTTGACCTCATGAGCATTGCCAGGGGCAATAACAATAACCAGATCAGGGAAAAGTTTTCTTCCACCACGCACAGCAAGGAATCCATGTTCTATTCCGTATTATCCTACCATGTACTGAAAAACAAAACCTCCCCGGACCTGCTGCTGAGAGCCAAGGCTATCTGGCTGGAAAATTTCCTGCAAAATCGTGCCTGTCCACAGTGCAAGATGGTATACTTCCAGGCAGTGCTTACCATGTTTGTCAGGGGCTTTTCCCTTCCCAATACCAGTCCTGATCCGGCGCATTAGGTCCTGACTTGACCCCAAAATAACAGTAAGAAAATCCTTACAAGTGCCCTGATTCCCAATTCTTCCAATGATTGTTGTTTTTTTGCGTTGGTTTCCAATTCATCTTATCGCGTGTCACCAATACCTTCGCAATAAGCTTATAAGTTTCCTGCATACCTGGAGGGACAGACTTGTCGTAAACACTATTAAAATGAAATTCGTTTATAGTTAATAGCTTAGGTAAATCCATCGGAATGTGCTTACGAATATCGTCTTCATTGGCACTAATTATAGCAGGGTTGATCTCGTTTAAGTATCGGATAAAATCACCAAAGCCAATTAGATGTTGAGGATTATCGTATTGCCTGATCTTAATCCCTACTTTTTCGTATTCTTTGTAATTATTGTTAAAAGGAATCATTTTGTCCCGAACTTTGATTTCATTCACATTTTGATCAATCAGCTCGAAAGTTTCCACACCTTTACCTTCCTTTTTTTCAACACGCTCAAATTCTGCTGGTTCAATAAGTATCACCCTGCTTGAGTTGGTTATATAATTTCTCTCTGGATATTCGTCAATCGGATACTTAATGCAATTACCAACATAGTCCAACTCTATTTCGGCAGAGGAACTTCTGTTTTGATAGCCACTCTTTTCAAATACAATTGCCCATCTGGATGAATCAGCAAACAAATGAATTCTGTTACCCGCTGTCTCGCAATAACCATGTTCAAGGTCAAGGAAGAAGTTATATTTGATATCCTGTCGATGTCCCTCCGGAAAATATTCACTTGGTGTTCCATCAAAGGCCAGGTCCAGCTGATGTAATATATCGCTTTCAGTAAATGTCATTTTTGATTTGTGTTCTTTTTCGCGGTTAACTGTCGTGGAACAAGAGAACAGGAATAGTAACGTGAATAGTACCAAAGGCTTCATAAAATTCAATTATAGCTAGTTGCTCCGCTAAAATACAGCCCCTTTTGATAGAAAGCAAAAGCGGCAATATGAAAATTGATACTTCAAACAGGTTTAGCAATATTTACAAAGCCTCCAGTTGGCGCAAAGCAAAATAGCGCCCATTCCACGGCACTCCTGCCTCCAAAGCGTTCAAATAAACTCACCCAACATTTGCCTTTAAAATATATAATCCATTGTCAATTTACTATTTAGGTAATGTTTTTTGTTTCGTAAAGAGACTTGAAGTAACTTATCTTCTATATGGTTTATATTAAGAACTGGATCAGCAAATTGAATTTACAAACTTTTGATTTAGTAGTATTATGAATGATACGCCACAACACATAAAGGGATTGCAGTTAAAAATATGGCTTTCGAAATCTCCTGGAGAGCGACTCAAACAGTTCATGGAAGATAATGCTTCATTATTTCAGTTTTGGAAGGCTGCAAAAAAATCTACAATTGAGACTACTGATCCTAAAGTTGAAACTAAAACAAATGTTTCGCCACAATAATGCCCAATGTTGAATGAATAACTGATTAGTCAACCTATCATTAAGATAGGTGCTATCTATGAAAAAAGGGAATACCATCAAGTCTCTCACATGTTCTGTATTTATTCTTTTTCGTTCTCCAAAAAATCAGGCTTTGCACCGAATGCAATTGGATTGACATCGATCAGCTCAAGCGATTTCACCATGTTTAGCGTACCATTCTTATATTTCAGAAAATGGGGCATTTTTATATGCGCCTGGTAAGCCTCCCTGCTGGCGTAGACCTCCAGTACCATTACCCGGCTCGGATGTTCTTTTTCAAACAAAGCATATAAAGCAAGCACACCGGGTTCCGTTGCTATAGCAGCCCTGGTATGTTCTTCAATAAACGCCTTGTATTGCGACAGGTAAGCCGTATCCACTTCAATTTTGGCTATGCGTACCATCCACTCAGCCTGCTTTTTCTGATCGCCCACGGCAGTCAAAGCAGCAATAGTCAACATGCTTTGCTGTTGTGCAGTCAGCGGCGGACTGCCATTCGTTGTATTTTGTGCATTCACCGTAAGTATGCTTATTGTAAATGCAATGGTTAGTATCCATTTATTAAAAATATTGCTGCCCATATTGTTGTGTTATTTTTCGTTCGCTGCGACTTATTCTTCTCAGACTGTTGGCCTGACTCACATAACCAATTCTTTAAATTTACAATAATTCTTACCACCTACTCCATATAATAATCCTCGCAAGGATGGCAAAACCATGTTGGGAGCAATTTGATTCGCCCCCAATCCAAAGTTGGCCTGGCTGGGCGACTATTAAGCATATTTTGTTAAACTAAACATAACCTGCGGTTAACAAAACGTGTAAACCGTACGCACTAACATTGCATCGATTTTTCAAACAATAGTTATTGGAAGTGATTGCATGCATTACAAAGGGGTCCTTTGCGATGCGGGCATCTTTTTGTCTAAACAGTTTACAAAAGCAATAGCTATTGTTCCAGATTTATTTTTTAACCAAGCATAATTGCATTTACGTATGAACATTCGACTTCTTCTGGTAGGGGCATGGTTATCGTGTAGTAGCTTTTCCTGGGCTAATACACCAAACAATGACAGGTATTTCCAGGTTGCCCCCAGGGAGCCTGTTAAAGGAACGGTGACAGGGGCAGACGGCACTCCCATAGCCGGCGCCACGATTACATCGCTTTCCAGCAAAAAAACAACCACCACCAATGAAAAGGGTGAATTTGCCCTGCCTGCAACAGCGGGCGAAAAATTGCTGATCACGGTTGTGGGTTACAACGATCAGGAAGTAACGGTGAGTGGCACCTCACTGCGTATAACTATGACTATTGGCAATAGCCAATTGGGTGAGGTAGTTGTGGTAGGATATGGCAGCCGTACCAAGGCCGATGTAACGGGTGCGTTAACGCAGCTAAAGGCAGACAATATCAGACAGGGTGTTAATATTTCTGTCGACAATATGCTGCAGGGTAAAGTAGCAGGCGTGCGCATTGCTCAATCGAGCGGTGAACCTGGCGCCGGTGTGGATGTATTTATCCGGGGCGTAGGTTCTATCCGCAGTGGCAGCACACCGCTTTTTGTGGTGGATGGCGTGCCCCTGAGCAATAATGACGTGAGTGCTGGTGGTCCTGATTTCGGTTTGGGTAGCTCTGATGCCAAGAACCCACTGAATTTTCTAAACACCAGCGATATTGAGACAATCACTGTATTAAAGGATGCCTCTGCTGCAGCCATCTATGGCGCCAGGGGTTCCAATGGTGTAGTACTCATCACTACCAAGCGTGGCAAGAAAGGTGATCCCTCCTTAACCTACGACATGTATGTGGGTACCTCGCAGGTGATCAAAAAAATGAAACTCCTTTCTGCGGCGGAGTACCGGGCAGCCAATGCTGATCCGACTGCTGATCATGGTGGAAATACCGACTGGCAGGATGAGATCTTTCGCAGCGGTTTTATTCAAAACCACAACCTGTCGTTTACAAAAACGACCACCACGGGCAGCTACCTGGCCTCGCTTTCTCATCTTGAGCAAGATGGCATTATTGAGAAAAGCGGCTTCAAAAGAACAACGGGCCGGTTGAATGCTGAAGAGTCCTTCTTCGACAACAAGCGGTTGACTGTTAAAATGAATCTTACCGCCAGTAATATCGACGAAACAGGCATACCCAACGGAAATACGGCCGGATCGGACGGCCAGGTACTCATGTATGCCCTGATGGCCAACCCCACCTGGGCGGTGCGTGACGCTGACGGCAAGTTTACCAATTTCAAAAAGGTTCAGATCTTCAACCCACTCTACGTACTGAGCGTTTTTGATGACAGAACCAATACGTTCCGGGTGTTGGGTAATATGGAAGCCACTTTACGCCTGTTGCCCAAGTTGAACTATCGTTTCAACCTGGGGGTCGACAAATCAACATCAGAGCGTAATACGACCATTTTTCCCAATATTACCGACCGCACTCCCCAGGGCGCCTATGTGCAGAACAACCTGAAATCGTTGACTACTTTGGTGGAACACTACCTTACCTATAACCTGGCTGTTCAAAAACACCAGGTAGAAGCATTGGCTGGTTTTTCCTATCAAAAGTTCAAATTTGCAGGTACGGCTTTTGGTATGCAGACCATTGCTGCCCAGGGTGCAGGTGTACCACCTATGTATAATCCCGGTTATTCCGGCACACCCACCAGCCCCAGCGGATATGCACAGGAGAATGAGCTGCAGTCTTACTTTGGCCGGGTGAATTATAATTACGATAACCGTTTCCTGTTTACCGCCTCTATTCGTGCAGACGGATCTACCCGTTTTGGCGACAACAACAAATACGGTTACTTCCCTTCCTTTGCAGCGGGCTGGAACCTTACACGCGAAAAGTTTCTTCAAAATATTTCAGCGATCAGGAACCTCAAATTGCGTGCAAGCTGGGGACAAACGGGTAACCAGGAAGTGCCCAACAAAATTACCAATGCCAGCTATTCCTTGTCAAGTGGCGCAGGATACTACCTGGATGGTACGAACCTTGTAAATGGCGTTACTGTGAACCGTACGGCCAACCCCAATCTTAAATGGGAGCTGGTGGAACAGTACAACATAGGTATCGACTTCGAACTTTTCAAAAACAAACTGTACGGTTCGATCGAATATTACAACAAGACCACCAAAGATCCTATTCTGAACATTCCTTCTGAACCATTGAGTCCTACTACTACTGTATGGAAGAATGTGGATGCTAAGATCGAGAACAAGGGGATTGAATTTACTCTGGGATCACAGATCATTAACACCAAAGACCTTTCGTTAACAGTTGATGTAAACGGCTCAACGCTGAAAAACACCATTAAAGACCTTCCTGTTTCCGAGTTATATTCCGGTAGCATCTCGGGTCCGGGCCTTTCCGGTGTTAATGCCAATATCTATAAAAATGGTTACGCAGCAGGTTCTTTCTTTATGTTAAAGCACCTGGGTTATGACAAAGATGGAAAGGATATTTTCGAGGATAAGAAAGCTGATGGCATCATCAATGCCGATGACAGGCAGATCTTCCCCGGTGCTATTCCCAAATTCAACTTTGGTTTCAACAGCCAGTTGCGTTATAAAACACTGGACCTTTCGGTTGCCGTTATCGGGCAAACCGGTGGCTACCTGTTCAACAATACCGCGCTTGACCTGAGTATCAACAACCTGAAAACAGATCGCAATGCACTGAAAAAATATGTGGACGATAAAGCCAACCTGGGCAACCAGGTAGTTGTATCATCGCTTTTTCTGGAGAAATCAGATCTGCTCCGTCTCAGCAACCTGCGTTTGGGTAACACCTTCTCTTTCAAACAAATTCCCTGGATGCAGTCGCTCAACATATATGTAAGCGCTCAGAACCTGTTTACCATTACCAGGTATTCCGGCTACGATCCATTGGTGAATACGACTAAAAACGTAAACGGCAACCAGTCGCTGGGTATTGATTATACCACCTTTCCTCCAACAAAAACATTCCTGTTAGGCGCAACGGTCAAATTTTAAATCATTGGAATATGAAATCATTTAAATATAAATTAGCCTGTGCTTTATTGGTAGTATCCCTGGCAGGCTGTACCAAACTTAAAGAACAAGTAGTTGATGAAGTACTGGGCTCCAACAATGCCAATCCTGAAAATGCACTGGCTTCGGCCTACGGACAAATGGACAATGGTACTTTTGTAGACCATAACCAGGTATTTGCGCTGCAGGAGTATTCAACAGATGAAGCAATACTGCCCACACGCGGCAGCGACTGGGGTGACGGTGGTATTTACCGTGCTATCCATGAATTTACCTGGGGCCCCGACAATTCGATGGTTACCAACACCTGGAATAGCCTTAACATTGGTATCACGCTATCCCTCACAGCCATCAATAGCGCGTCCAAATCAACTGCTGCCAATAAGACCCAACTGCTGGCGGAAGCCAAAGCGCTGCTGGCATTGTACACTTTTCATGCGTTGGACCTGTATGGCCAGGCGCCTTACCGCGACCCTGCTGTAGCCAATGCCCCGCTGCAAGTGAGAAAAGCAGCGACAGCCATCGATGACCTGATCAAGGAGGTAGAATCATTAATACCTGATCTGTCGAATCTTGGCCAGAACAATACGGGCAAGGGGCGTTTCACCAAGCAGGCTGCTTATGCCCTGCTGGCAGATATGTACCTTAACCGTGCCGTTTACAAAGACCGGTATGCGGCTTCTTTCCAGTTTGGCGAACAGGCAGTGGATGCCAGCGGAACGGACATGGATAAAGTGATCACTTATACTACCCTGCTCATTGGGAACCCTCAGTTTAAACTGGAAAGCAACTATTTCCACAATTTTGATATTGAAAACGGCGATGGCACTGAGCTGATCTTTGCAATAACCCAGGATGTAAACACCCTGCGCAGCAGCAGCAATAGTTTTGCTTATATGCCCATGGAGAGAAACCAGAAGCCTTCTACGGCCAACAGGGGCACCAATGCCATCTGTACCACTCCTGAGTTTTATGCTACCTGGAATAATAACCAGGATGATCCGCGCTTTCACAGGCATTATCAATATGCCGATGGTACCTGGTTTATGAACGATGGTACAGATGTGAGCGTACCGGCTAATAGCCTGGTTGTGGGTAGTAATTTGCCCTGGTTCCATTTTAACCGGGGCATGCAGGTGGGCCAACAATATGGACCACGCATTGTGGGAACTGATCTTGAACGTACACCCGACGGACGTATCAAAGTAAGCAAACTGTATTGTGAAAAAGCTGCCACGCAGCTCATGGACTTTACACCAGAGCTTAATTTTGATAATCCCAGCCAGTCGGTATTTACACAGGCCCAGATCAATCGTGGTGTCCGGCCATTCAAATTTGAGTTTGATCCGGAAGGTCTCAACAGCAGAAGCAATTGCGATATACCCGTATACCGTTTGGGCGGTATGTATTGCATGCGTGCAGAAGCGTATTTACGCAAAAACATGACCGGTCTGGCATTGGCCGATGTGAATTTGCTGCGCACCAGCAGAACACGCGAGGCACTCTATGCCAATGCACCTGGGAAAGCGCTTACTGCTATTGACCTGCAAACGCTGTACAACGAAACAGGGTTTGAAATGTATTGGGAAATGTACAGGAGAAAAGCGGCTATCCGGTTTGGTAAATTTGAAGCAGCCGGTACTGCGAAGGCTGCGTCTCAGCCTTTCCGCCGTATTTACCCCATTCCCCAAAGTACAATGGATGCTTCCCGCTTGTTTGAGCAGAATCAAGGCTATAAAAAATAACAGTCGTAAAATAAATTGTATAGGGGCTGGCCATTGGGGCCGGCCCTTTTTTATTTGAAAACATCAACTATGATAGCTTGTTTGTCGGAATGGCTGGACCAATTTCCAACCTGTAAAAGGTTGCATGTAAATCAACGGACTCCGAATTGAGGCGTAGTGTTTATGTCGCTGTCATTAAATATGACGGAAAAATATTTCCATTCAGATTGTTTTAAAACACTTCCCGAATTTAGTATGTCGACTTTAACACATACGTTATAAGTAGTTCCGGGTTTTAAACGCCGGCTAAATTCAAGATAAGGTATAAATATGTAAAACTTCTCCAGGTATTGAATGTCGTCCGTGCACTTATATTTAATAGTGTTATGATAAGCAATTGAAGAACTCGACAGGTCATCTAAGGTAGTTGAATACTTTAATTCAATAAAAAACGAAATATCTTTCCCGATACCATTTAAGATCGTTACCTGAGGATAACAGGCTATGCCTCTCCCCTTTTGCTTGTCGTATACAATTCGAACATCCTTTTCAATACGCAGATTCAAATTACCCAAAACAGAAGCCCTTGGTGGGGCCGTATGCTGCTGCGGTGTATTCTGCTGCGGTACATTTTGCTGCGGTACAGGTTGCCGTGGTACAGGTTGTTGCGGTACCGGTTGCGGCGGTCGGGATGGCGCCGGTGCCGGTGCCTGAACGGCTACCCAGGCCGCATTACATGGCTGAGAATTTTGCGCAGGTATTATGCATTGACATTTGTTTTTCACTCCGTTGTCGAACGTGATGGTGGTTCCAACATTGTAAGCATTTCCTTTATAAAAACATTGAGCGTAGATATAGGTGGTGGCACAATGAAAAATTAATAGCAACAAAAATCTTTTCATAACAAAACTTTTGTGTAGATAAAGCTAATGATTTTTTCATGGCCGAGGGGGTTGGATCTGCGGTAATCTTTGAATCGGGCTGTCCGCCTTTTCTAATTACTCCTTTCTATATTCAATAGCACTTTATCAGGCCGCAAGGTGATCAACGGCTTCATTTCGGGGGGGGCTCCTGTCAGTTTAATCTTGAATTCTTTTAGAAACGTGAAAATGAAAAACGACATCTCCGCCATGGCAAAATTATTCCCGATACACATTCTTGGTCCTGCCCCAAAAGGAAAATAATTTTTGGATCTAATAATACCGGTATCCGCAATAAATCTTTCAGGATTAAATTGCTGCGGTTCCTGCCAAAGACTTTCACTCCGGTGCAAACCGAAAAAGAAGGATATAATAATCGTGTTTTTAGGGAATGAAAATTGTCCAAACCGGTCATCTTCCAGGGCAGCCCTTTCAGTCATCCAGGCTGCCGGATACAATCGCATAGCTTCGTTTATGGACGCTTTGAGGTATTCATTATTCAAACATTCCTGTACGGTGCTGCCTTCCATTGAATCCGTCAGCTTTTGGGCGACTTCTTTATTTGCAGCCAGTAGATACAATAGCCATGACAGTGTATTGGCGGTGGTTTCATGTCCTGCAAAAATAAGGATCAGCACTTCATCTACTATTTGTTCGTTGGTCATTGGTTCGCCTGTATCCTCATATTTACTGTTCAACAGCATGTCCAACAGATCAGCATAACTCTTATCACTTGCTCTCCTTTCTTCAATGATGGCCATGAAAATATCTCTTAACCTTTTAGCTTTTTTGCGTTGACTATTTTCAGTCCCTGTAAATGGATAAAAAAGCTTACGGAATGGTTGATTGATGTCTGTGATCAGAAAGTCCTGCAGTTCGATAAAGATCCTGCTAAGTTCTTCCATAATTGGAGGAGACAACCTGATGTCAAACAGCGATCGTATTAAGATATTAAAGGAAAGTTCATGAACCAATGGATAAATGTCAATGCTTTTACCGGTCGGGAATTTCAAAAGAAATTCATCAATGGTTCTGATGATGATATCATACAACCCTTTTAGTTTTTCCCGGTGAAATCCTGGCTGTATTAACCTCCTTTGCCTTAACCAATAATCGCCATTTGAAAAAAGCAGTCCATTACCAAAAAAGTCAACCGCCCGCTTTGTTGACATTTCTGATTTAATATAGTTTCTGTGGTTTTCTTTGAGGACGTAATTGATAAAGTCCGGGTCTTGTGTCAGAATGAGTTTCCTGTTGATGCCTAAAGACGCCGAATAAGTACCTGAAAAGGCATCCATTCTTTTGGATATAAAATTTATTGGATTGCGTAGAAACTCGCTTGATCTCAGGGTCGTTTGTAATATAGAATATCCAACCGGCAGATTGTACTTTTTTTTGAGGGGCATAACTATTTCAAATTTAGGCGCCGTATCCAAAAGGATTGCTACTAACACCTAAATATACGCCGCAAAACGGCACCACCCTACCGGAAAAACAAACAGCCCGCAGCTTTTGCTGCGGGCTGTTTGTTCGTCGGGCAGTCCGGACAAGTATCTAAACGGATCTTACACAGTTGTAATGATCTTCAGCCCCGCTTATGGTAGCTCCTGCCGATAGGAGACCTTATCCACGATCAGCCATTTCCCCTCCAGCTTTACCAGGTTAAACCGGTCAATGAACCGGAATGTGGCAAAAGTCAATTGCACCTGGGCCGACCCGGTGTCTCCGTCCCAGGTATAGGAAAGAAGTTCCGGCTGGCATTCCTGAATTGTTGCCTTGGCAACCAGGTCCAGGTATTGTGGCAGTGTCCACTGCACCAATTTTCCATCTATTATAGCCCTGATGAATGCATCGGGGTGAAAGGCCCCCCGGAGTCTTTCAATGTCTAATACCGGGCGCCCTTGCAGATAATCGTTGAGTGTAAGCTGGATCAAGTCCTTGTCTTCCCCTACCCCGGCTTTGCTTGCTGTAGTTTCCATATTTTTTCCCGCAAAGCTATTCGAATTGGGTACAAGCCTCCAAATGTATATTCGGTAAAACAAAATGCTTCTTTAAGTGTTTAGCCTAACTGATGCGGTTCATGACAGTCCGCTTACCAGAAACTGAACTCATATAGCTTAGAATGCTAATTTGTACTAACTTCAAAGCAGCTTTCCATGCTTCAGCTACTCCTCACGGAGCCAGCAATACGGTAAGATAATATTGGGGAATTCGCTACAATTAGTAATTTATAAGCCACAAACCGAAACTAAAAGCAAATAATTATGCTATTCATCAATCCACAATGGCAAGGCTCAGGCCTGACAGATGAACTAAAAAAGGGGGCCGACACTTTAGCCAACTATTTCAAAACTGACCTTACAGTAATTCCTTTGTCCGACAAAGAACTTACTACGGTGGACGATATTAAGGGCCTCTACCCCATCCTTGAACAGGCAGAAAGTTTTAAACAAATAATCAGTGATAGCAAATTAGAGAAAATTGCTACTATTGGTGGCGACTGCGGTATTGAAATTATTCCCATTTCCTATCTCAATAAAGTCTATGACAACGATCTCTTTATTGTTTATATTGACGCCCACGCCGACATCAATTCGCCCGCAACTTCACCCAGCCAGTCTTTTCATGGAATGCCACTCCGGTTATTATTGAATGAAGGAAATGAATTGCTTAAGCAAAAACTCTTCTCTTTTATTCAGCCGGACCAGTTATGCTATGTTGGACTTAGGGATGTAGATGAAGGCGAGCAGGTCTTTATAGACAAGCATAAAATATTATCTTTGGCAACCGCTGATTATGAAACTATCGAATTAACTATTAAAGAAAGCAAGAAAAATAAGATTTACATTCACCTCGACCTGGACGTTTTAGACCCAAAGGAATTTAGCCATACACTGTTTCCTACTGCTAACGGCTTAAAAGTAAAGGATGTCGTCAATATTATCTCCAACCTCAGGGAGAACTTTGATGTGGTGGGCATTTGTGTTACAGAATGTACTGCAACAACATTAGATGACCTACGTCCAATAGAAACCATTTTAGAGCAAGTAAGATTATAGCCTCAATAGCCGCGCCTCCCCAATACCGAGCCTGTCAATGCCCGACCCGCCAGGCAGACAGGCATATACCTCGTTGCCTTTATTACCTGCAATTCCCCAAAAAATACAGGAGCCCCACTCTATTTTCTACCTCAACTGCAACCGGCTTCACTAGCTTTTCCTGATCAATTGTAAGCTCATCCGGAACCCAATTGTGCACCAGCAAAAAAACATTTTTTTGGTTGTTTAAAGGTTTAAGCATAATTTGGTTGCTTAAACCTTTAAGCACGCTTCTTTTTGTACTTTTAATAGCGAGCTCCACAATACAATCCATTTTATTGCAGGAACACTGTGATGGCAGAAAGAATATAAATACTATACTCTTTTAATAAATATGTCATGATACACTGTAATGTTCATTCACCGCCTTACGCATGGTATGGCTGCCCAAGATTTGTCCAATCCTAGTAGAAGACCATCTTTACAATAAGCTCAAAACTAACTCTAAAATGAAGTTTATGAAATGGTTGCTTGCTATAGCTATTGATATGTTCTCCCGGGAATATGCAACATCTATAGCCAAAAAAATTGCTTTCTTACTATTGATTGGTTCAATAGCTTTTACTACCACTAAAGCAACGCCTCCTGCACCCGATAAGAAAATAACCGGCCAAGTTAAGAACCAGGATGGAACAGTGTTAGCCGGCGTGACAGTTTCTTTACGAGGCACCAACAAGAACACACTCACCGACAGCACCGGGATATTCACCATTGTAATTCCTGATACACAACTCAACCCCATATTAACATTTAGCGCTACCGGGTACCAAACACAAGAGGTGCTTATTACTAACAAGCTCAACATCGACGTAACACTTGTAACAGACATCAGGAATTTGAACGAGGTTGTCGTTGTAGGTTATGGCACTCAAAAGAGAAAGGATCTAACAGGCTCTATTGCGTCTATTTCTTCCGCTCAAATTGAAAACCGGTCTGTAAGTTCATACGAAGATGCGTTGGCAGGCGTAGCAGCCGGCATAGACGCCGCTCCACGCAGTGCAAGGCCCGGCAATACTTCTGAAATAACGATCCGTGGTATTGGCACTATTTCAGGAGACAGGCAACCGCTTTTTGTGGTGGATGGATTTCCAACAGATGCTGTGAACGCCGCCGCCATCAACCCTTCCAATATAGCGTCCGTTGATATCCTCAAAGACGCCTCCTCCACAGCAATCTATGGTTCGAGGGGAGCTAACGGGGTTATCATCATTACTACTAAATCCGGTAAATACGGCCAATCGAAGATCTCAGTAAATATGAAAACTGGTTTCTCCAAGGCCAACAAACATGATTTCTATGATGTATTGAATGGAGAGCAATACGTACAGTGGTACAAGGAAAAGGCCCAGAATAATGGCACCCCTATACCTTCATGGGTCACCAACTGGAATGGAACAAGTACCAATTGGCAGGATGTTATTTACAGAACAGCCCCCTTCCACGATTATTCGTTGACTATTTCCGGTGGAACAGATAAATTGACTTACCTGATTTCCGGCGGTTATCTTAAGCAGGAAGACATATTACTAAACGCTGGGTTTGACAGGTACTCTGCAAGCATTAAGGCTCAATACAAAGCATCTAAAAAAATATCGATTGGAATCAACCTGGCACCGAACTTTACAACACAACGTTTGAGCGCTCCGGAAGATGACTATTCCTCCCTGACAGGCGCTGCCGTATTACTTCCTCCGATCATCCCGGTATACAACCAAGATGGTACTCCAACGGACGTTAACTCCTTCGGCATTTTGGGTTATAATATGGTCAATCCGCTTACTATTGCAGAAAATTATAAGAAGACGCAAAAGAATTTCATCCTGCTTTCCAACGCTTACCTGGAAGTCGAGGTGCTAAAGGGATTAACTGCCAAAGCGTCCATCGGTGCCAATATCCTGGATAATAAGTATAACTTTTTCCAGCAGAAAGGGATGCAGGGCCAGGGGCTTTACCCCGTTACGGCAGTGGAACTTAATTCAACAAGGACTATCAACTGGTTGAATGAAAATACGCTGACCTATAAAACCACAATTAATATGGATCACCGGTTGGAAGTGCTGGCTGGCTATACTGTTCAGAAAGTTGATTTTGAATCTAATGGCTCCAATGCCAATGGCTTTTCCAATAACCTGGCTCAGACCATCAACTTTGGATCTGTTCAGAGCGCTTATTCAGGTGCATCAGGCAACTCACTTATCTCTTACCTCGCCAGGGTTAATTATTCTTATAAAGACAGGTATTTACTCACAGGTACCGTTCGGCGGGATGGAAGCTCGCGGTTTGGTGCAAATAACCTGTGGGGGGTATTCCCCTCTGTGGCAGTGGGATGGAATGTGTCGAATGAGAAATTCATGCAGGGAATCAATTCGCTGGACCATTTAAAGATAAGGGCCAGCTACGGAGTAGCCGGAAGTAATTTTATCGGCGATTTCACCTCAAAGTCAAGCTTACGATCAGTTAACTCTTCTTTTGGGAATAATGCGGTCGTTGGTTTCGTCAATGCAGACCCAGGAAACCCTGACCTCTCCTGGGAAAAATCCAGGCAAACGGATATAGGTCTTGATATAGGCTTCCTGAACCGCTTCTCTTTGACCTTTGACTATTTCAATAATATCTCCAATGATCTTTTGCTGAATGTCAATGTGCCTCCCTCCATGGGATATGGTGGTAATCTGGCGAATATTGGCAGCATGAAAAAATGGGGGTATGAAGCTACGGTGAATGCAGACATCGTAAGGCATAAAGATTTCAGCTGGAGCCTTGGGTTTAATGTTTCGCATTTAAAACAGAAAGTATTGAAACTTGGACCAACAGGCGCCCCGTTGAGGCAGTTCTTTAATGTACTGGTAACCGAGATCGGTGGTCCACTGGAACAACAGCATGCACTACAGCAAATTGGCATCCTTACACAAGCTGATATAAACGCTGGTGTTGCCAAAAAGGTCGGGGATAAAGCAGGCGACTATAAATTTCTTGATTATAACAAGGATGGCTTTATTGATGCCTTCAATGGCGCCGATGGTGTATTGGTCGGCGACAATAACCCCAGATGGCTGTATGGTATTAATACAACAGTAGGCTACAAGAATTTCAGGTTCTCTGCCCTGGTACAAGGACAGGCCGGAGCGAAAATGCTTGATTTTGTGTACCAGATCTTCAGCCTTCATGGCCGTAACACAAATATGGATACCTACTTTTATGATGGACGTTATATCTCGGAGTCAAAAACGGGGAACGGAAAGGTTCCCAGAGCTGGTTACAACGATGAAGGCGCCGTATCCTCCTGGGAAGTGCAGAAAACTGACTATGTAAGGATTAGAAATGTGACGCTTTCTTATACATTTCCCACTACTGTGACCAAAAAGTTATGGCTGAATGATCTGAGGGCTTACATTTCTGTAGAGAACTTATATACATTCAAAAAGTATAAGGGCGGAAATCCACAAGCTACGAGGAATGGCTTCGATACCAAGATCTTTGGAGACCATAGAACACTCGGTCTCAATTCGGTAGCTACTGCTCCCCTACCCCGGATATTTACTTTAGGGATTAATTTTTCATTTTAACTATTAATAAAAGTATCATGAAGAAGAATATATTTTCAAAGAGGAAATGGCTATTTGTTCTCATAGCTATTTCTATCTTGTCGGCATGCTCCCGGGATTTTTTGGACGTGGTGCCGATAGACAGGATCCCCAAGGAACAATTTTACAAAACAGAAGCGGACCTCACCTCCGCGATCTATGGAGTATATGCGGCTCAAAGAAATATGTTTACCAGTTGGGAACTGGCGCTGTACAATCTCGAAGAAACGCGATCAGACAATACCAACCAAAATTATGGTCGTCAAAGCGAACACCGGGCTGTAGATAATTTTTCGGTAGAAGCAGGCAACACCTCCATTACCGGTTTTTGGGCCAGTGCCTACGATTGCATCAATCTATGCAATGCCATCCTGGACCGTGCACCCGCGATCAATATGGATGAGACCAGGAAAAAACAAATGATGGGTGAAGCCTTCTTCATCCGCTCTCACGCTTATTTCTTACTGGTCCAGGACTATGGCGGAATACCTTTGCGATTGCATGAAACAGTATCATTTTCTAATTCCGATCTGGCAAAGGCAACCATAGAGGTAGTATACACCCAAATAATCAACGACCTGCAAACAGCTTCAACAACCCTTCCAGCAAGCTATACCGGTACTGGGGTTGGCAGGGCCACTTCTTATGCTGCCTATACCTTGCTTGGTAAAGTGCTGCTACAGAAAGGAGATAAACCTGCAGCTGCCACCGCTTTGCGCAAGGTCGTTTTTGCAGGCTCCCCTTATTCTTTATTGGCTAATTATGCCGATCTCTGGACCCCGGGTAATAAAAACTCAGCAGAATCCATATTTGAGCTTCAATTTCTCCCTCCTTTAAATGGTTGCCCATTCTGGAACTTTTTCGCACCGCCCGCATTAAATGTTCCAGGTGGGATCAATGGTGGAACGTCTCCCAACACACCAACCTTAAGCCTTATCAATTCCTTTGAAGCCGGCGATACAAGATTGGCGGCTTCAATAGGACAAGATCTGACGGGAAGGCCTTATATCCTCAAATTCAAAGATGCTGGCGTTAAAAGCGGGAATGATGCCAACACCAACTTTCCCATACTGCGCTATGCGGATGCAAAACTGATGCTGGCAGAAGCACTCGGCGAGACTGCTGAAGCATATGGCCTTATAAACGAAGTAAGAAGCAGGGCTCATTTGGGACCAATCAGCGCTGCTACTGCCGGAACCTTTATTAACAAGCTCATGAAGGAGCGCAGGGTGGAATTCGCATTTGAATGTCAACGCTGGCATGATCTGTTACGTTTGGACCAGGCTACTGCCGTCAGTATCATGAATACCCACCTGGCACAGGAATTCCCAACTCAAAGTATTACTATTGACGCGCACGATCTGCTTGCCCCACTGCCTAATACAGAAGGCCAGACTAATAAGCTTGTTGTACAAAACCCTGGATACGTTCCATTTTAGAACCATCATTTATACTTATTCACCAGCATGAAACGCTTAATACTTTTGATACTTGCTTTGGTCAACATAGGTTCAACATCTATGGCGGTTTCTGCGCAGGAACCCAGGTTACCGGAAAGCGTATTGGCGTATGTCCATTCCATAAAATATGGACAATTGAATAACAGTAAACCAGTTGTAAAGTACAGGGTTATTTCAAAGAACCTGATCGGTGTTCAGGTTAGCTGGAATGTAAAAAGCCAGGTGAAACAAGACGATTTGCAAATAATTGTTTCACCGGCTTTTAAGCCCAGTTTTAATTGGGCGCCCCACCTGACGCCCGACGAAAACCATATTATTGCGCAACATGTATTCAGAACACCTGCCATGATTGCTGCTTCAGCTGAAAAGCAACTCATCCTTATTCCAGATATTGATATTTTAAAAAGAGGTACTCCCGTTGATTGGTACATGGATATGAACGCTCTGGAAAATACCTTCACACTGGGTTTAAGTAAATCTGAAGTAAAAGAACATGTTTTGTTCGTTAGAAAACCGGGTGCGTCCTATGCACCAGGCACCATTGAATATGGCTTTTATATAATGACATCAAACAATAAGGAAGATCTATTTGATCCATGGAGAAAGGTATTGTCGTTTTATTGGAATAACTGGGGGAAGGCTTTGTACCAAACAGGCAATCCCTTACAAAAGAAAGACCTGGAGTCATATGCCGGACAATCGTATGATTGGGCATTTAATACATGGAAAAAAAGTGTTTGGCAGGAATTCAAAATAGGCGAAAAGGAAGTCGGGGCGCCTGTATTTATTGTAAATGTGACTCAGAGCCCCAATTATAAAGGCGATGTAGACGAAAGGGAATTTAGATCCATCTGGAATCAGGCCTGGTTTAGTTCTTTGCGATCCTCAGAGGGATTATTCCGCTATGCAAGAAAAAAGAAGGACAGCTCGCTCATGAGTTATGCTTTAAAAACCAAAGAGCTCGCGCTGTCCTTTCCACAGACGAACGGCTTCTTTAATAGTGTGATTGGAACAGAAATGGAAAAAGTACAACGCAATGGCCAGCTATTTAACCGTTCGAAAGGATGGCAAACCTATTACTTCGGCAACTCCAACAGGAACCCTTATTCCTGGGAAGCCCGGAAGTCCCCCTACCATATATTGGATATGAGCTTTACAGCCTATCTCATGTTGGCCTGGTACCAGGAGCTTGAAAAAGATAAACGGTTATTAGCCTACGCGACTAAATATGCAGATGCCTTAATTGGGACCCAACGGGCAGATGGATTTTTCCCTGGATGGCTGTCATTGGAAAACTTTCGTCCAATGGAGCATTTGAACAAATCACCGGAATCATCTATGTCGGTAACATTTCTCCTGACCTTATACCAAACAACAAAACAGGATAAATACCTCTACCCCGCTTTGCGGGCAATGGATTCCATTATGGCCCAAATTATACCTATTGGTCAATGGGAGGATTTTGAGACTTATTGGTCCTGCAGTCGCTTTGGAGCAGATAGCCTGGTAGGAAAAAAGGTAAAAAAGAACAATATGTTTAAGCACAACAACTTGTCCATGTATTGGACGGCTGAGGCGCTATTCAATTGTTACAAGATCACTCACAATAAAAAATACCTCCACCATGGACAACGCGTCTTAGATGAAATGCTCATGACGCAGGCTTCCTGGCAACCACCTTATATGTACGTAAATGTGCTGGGTGGCTTTGGCGTAATGAATGCAGATGGAGAATGGAACGACTCCCGGCAAAGCCTGTTTTCAGAGCTGATCATCAAATACGGAAAGGAACTTAACAACAGGGAGTATATACAACGGGGGCTTGCGGCACTTCGGGCATCATTTGTAATGATGTACACGCCGCTAAACGTCAAAACAAAAACCCAATGGGAACATAAATGGCCCTTCCTGGGCAAAGAAGACTATGGCTTTATGATGGAAAATTATGGTCATGGTGGTGAAACCAACCCGGCAGGAATTGGGATTGGCGAATTTACGATCTACGATTGGGGGAATGGCGCTGCGTCAGAAGCCTATAGCCGGCTGGTTGACCATTACGGCAAGGGCTTTATTAATGATAACTAGGATTCGGTCAGGCAATACAATTAGAGGTATCCATGCAGAGTGATTGTTAATTATACAGTATCTTGAAATATGAATAAAAAAGTATCATTAAAAGATGTAGCAGATAGCCTCGGGGTTTCGAGGGCCCTTGTTTCCTACGTCTTGAACAATAAGGAAAAGGAAGCCCGGGTCGGAGCTGAGATGGCTGAAAAAATCCGGAAAGCCGCCGCTAAATTAAATTATCAACCCAATCTTATTGCCAAAAGCTTAAAGAGTGGTAAGACCAATACGATAGGTTTGATAGTTGCTGATATTTCGAACCCCTTCTTTTCAAATATTGCCCGGATCATTGAAGATGAGGCCAGGAAGCAGGGATACGTCGTCATATTCGGTAGCAGCGATGAGCGTTCCGAGGTCTCCCAGGAACTGATAGACGTTTTCTTAAACCGACTGGTAGATGCCTTTATCATTGCTCCCTCCGAACATGCCGAAAAGCAGGTAAAAGCATTGCAGAAAAGAAATGTCCCACTTGTATTGATCGACCGCTATTTCCCCAACATTGAAGTTGACAATGTCCATATCAATAATTTTCAGGCAGCCTATCAGGCGGTAGACCATTTGATTAAGAACGGGAGGAGCAAAATTGCCATGGTCGCCTACAATAATAATTTGACGCACATGCAGGACAGAAAGGATGGTTACAAAGCAGCATTAAAGGCAAATGGTATCCGGTTTAGGAAGGAATGGCTGTTAGAAGCTTCTTACCAGGACATTGCACAGGATGTAAACAAAGAGATGGCCAGGATCCTGAAGCCTGAATTAAAAGTAGATGCGCTCTTTTTTGCTACCAACACCCTGGCTGTCGAAAGTCTCAAAATAATTAACAAACTAGGGATTAAAGTGCCCGACGAATTGGCCATTATCTCATTTGACGAAAGTGACGCCTTTGATTTCTTCTACTCGCCACTCTCCTACATCAGCCAATCAATTGAGGATATTGGAAAAAACGCTGTAAAACTCCTTATTGACAGGATCAATAATGTCAATAAGAAAGACCACCATGAGGTCATCATTGAAGCGAAGCTGGTATTGCGAAAAAGCTGTGGAACAAACATTAAAAATAAATAGTGCAAGCTGTATGACAACCAAACTAATTTACCCGCTTTTAATAACCAGTGTATTTCTTGCTTCCTGCAATAGCGGGGAAGATAAAAAAACAACTACTAATAGTGATGTTATGAGTGCTTATCAACAAGGCAGTTTTGGTTACGATCGTACCTTTTTACAAAAGGTGGATGACAGCCTGATCATTTTAACTGATAAAGCTGGTGGCGCCCGCGTTATTGTATCTCCGAAATACCAGGCTAAAGTTTTCACCTCTACTGCAGCTGGTGATAGTGGTGTAAGTTTCGGCTGGGTCAATTATAAAGCATTCTCAGGTGCTGTAGATGCGCACATGAATGCATATGGAGGTGAAAACCGGCTTTGGCTGGGACCAGAAGGCGGAAAGTTCTCTTTGTTTTTTACCCCAGGCAGGCCGATGATTTTTGACAACTGGAAGACACCTCCTGCAATTGATACAGAGCCATGGATGGTGACCGGCCATACTGACGAATTGGTTAAGATGCAAAAGGCCATACAATTAATCAATTACAATAATACTCCATTGGACGTACTCATAGACCGGTCGGTAAAGATCCTGTCCACTGTGGAGATCTCACAACGTATTTCCTTTTCATTGGATTCAGCCGTAAAAGCGGTTGGGTACCACACTGAAAATGTAATTACCAATAGTGGCAATCAGGCATGGACAGAAAGTACGGGAATGCCCTGCATTTGGATATTGGACATGTTTAAACCCACCCCTCGCACAACGATCGTGATCCCTTTTAAAAAGACCAAAGTGGAAGACTTTGAAAAGGTAGCAACGACCAACTATTTCGGCCAAATTCCTCCTCACAGGATAAAACATACAGCAGATCATTTATTCTTCAAAGCGGATGGGAAAAGCCGGGGTAAGCTGGGTATTAACCCGGCTAAAGCTACACCTGTTGCAGGGAGTTACGATGCGGAAAACAAGGTACTCACCATTACGTTTTTTGATATTGACAGTTCAGCAAAGTACCTGAACCAGGAATGGAATACCACAAAACCACCATTTTCAGGGGATGCAGTAAATGCTTATAATGATGGACCGCTGGAGGATGGAACCCAAATGGGACCTTTTTATGAGTTGGAAAGCGTGTCGCCAGCAGCCTTTTTGAAGCCAGGTCAGTCGCTCTCACATCATCACACAGTAATTCATTTTACGGGAACGGAAAATGTATTGGACCAGATCTCCACTAAGTTGTTAGGAATATCGCTTAAGGATATTAGCAGCAAATTTTAATATAAACGAAAATATATCAAATGAATCAGCAAACAGGTTATCCTAAAATAGGCATACGACCAGTTATTGACGGCAGGCTTGGTGGTGTAAGGGAATCACTGGAGCAAACGACCATGACAATGGCCAAAAACGTAGCTGCACTGTTTGAGCGGGAATTGAAGTATCCCAATGGTGCTCCGGTAGAATGTGTGATTGCAGATTCATGTATCGGCGGCGTATATGAGGCTTCGCAATGCGCCAAAAAATTTGAAGCCAATAACGTCGGCGTATCGCTTTCCGTGACACCCTGCTGGTGTTATGGTAGTGAAACGATGGATATGAATCCTGTTCTTCCCAAAGCGATTTGGGGATTTAATGGAACAGAGCGGCCTGGAGCCGTTTACCTGGCGGCTACTTTAGCTGCACACAATCAAATGGGATTACCCGCCTTTGGTATTTACGGAAGAGATGTTCAGGACCTTGGCGACGAAGAAATTCCATCTGATGTAAGAGAACGGTTGTTAAGCTTTGCCAAGGCAGGCCTGGCCGTTGCTATTATGCAGGGTAAATCTTACCTCGCTATCGGTTCGGTATCCATGGGCATTGCAGGGTCGATGGTGATGCCTTCTTTTTTTCAGGAGTACCTTGGTATGCGTAATGAGTATGTGGATTCTTCGGAATTAATTCGCCGCATAGAAAAGAAGATCTATAGTGAAGATGAATATCAAAAAGCATTGTCATGGGTTAAGGAACATTGTAAGGAAGGGGAAGATTACAATGTGCCTGGCAAACAATTCTCCCGGAAGCAAAAAGACCAGGACTGGGAGTATGTAGTAAAGATGACGCTGATCATAAGAGACCTCATGATTGGCAATAAACAGTTGGCCCAAAAGGGCTTTGGTGAAGAGGCACAAGGGCATAATGCTATTGTGTCGGGTTTTCAGGGGCAAAGACAATGGACGGATTTTTTACCAAACGGCGATTTTTCCGAAGCCATCCTTAACTCTTCCTTTGACTGGAATGGCTTGCGTTCGCCCTATATGGTTGCCACAGAGAATGATTCCTTGAATGGCATATCGATGCTTTTCAATTACCTGCTTACCAACACGGCACAAATATTTGCCGATGTAAGGACCTACTGGAGCCCTTCGGCTGTTGAGCGGGTTACCAGCTGGAAACCCGAAGGAAGTGCCGCCAACGGGTTTATACACCTGATCAATTCGGGCTCTGCAACACTTGATGGCAGTGGTCAGCAGGAAATTGGCGGCAAGCCCGCTATGAAGCCTTTTTGGGAAATAACCGAAGAAGAAGCCAATAAATGTTTAGACGCCACCACCTGGTATCCTGCCAATAATGGCTATTTCCGTGGAGGGGGTTATTCTTCCAAGTTTGTTACCAGGGGACAAATGCCCGTTACCATGGTACGTTTAAATCTCATAAAAGGGATTGGGCCGGTATTGCAAATAGCAGAAGGTGAAACAATAGACCTGCCTGATACCGTACACCGGACCTTGGATGAAAGAACTGACAAAACCTGGCCAACTACCTGGTTTGTACCCAGGCTTACCGGTACGGGTGTATTCTCGGATGTATACACCGTAATGGCCAACTGGGGAGCCAACCATGGCGCTATCAGTTATGGCCATATTGGCCATGACCTGATCACACTTGCTTCCATGCTGCGCATACCTGTTTGTATGCATAATGTGCCGGATGACAGAATATTCCGTCCCAGTGCGTGGAGCGCTTTCGGTTCTGACCTGGAGGGCGCCGACTACCGTGCCTGCAGTTCCTATGGACCTTTGTACAACTAACCTAAACGCGATTGCTTCATGAAAAATAAATTGGCTCAAAATTTATTTAAAGGGGTGGATGGCATCAGCTATTTCAGACCCTTTGCATTGATCACCCTCCTATTCTTACTATGGGGCTTTGCCCATGGATTGCTGGATGTACTGGATAAACATTTCCAGGATACCCTTGGTGTTACAAAAGCCCAGTCAGGATTTGTTCAGTTTTCCCTTTATATCGGCTATTTGGCCATGGCATACCCGGCGGGGATCTTTATGAAACGCTTTGGATACAAAAAAGGTATTATCCTGGGTTTATGCCTTTTTGCATTGGGTGCTTTTTTATTTTATCCCGCAGCAAAGATTGAGGCTTTCATTCCTTTTTTGATCGCTCTTTTTATCCTGGCCTGTGGATTAGCGTGCTTAGAAACAGCGGCCAACCCGTATGCTACAGTACTTGGCCCTCCTGCAGGAGCAGCAAGGCGTATCAATATCGCACAGTCTTTCAATGGACTCGGCTGGATATTGGGGCCATTGATGGGCGGGCTCTTCATATTCGGCGCTGAAAAATCGGGTAATGCCGAAACATTTGATTCCTTGATACCTCCTTATATGCTGGTCGGAGGTATTGTTGTAGCAGCAATCATTCTTTTTCTCTTTACCAGGCTTCCTGCTATTCAGGAAGAGAATACGGAAGGAATTGCAGCCAACGCACCAACCCGTGAATTACTCAAACATCCGGCATTTGTACTGGCCGTCGTTGCACAGTTCCTTTATGTAGCAGCGCAAACCGGGGTCAATTCCTTCTTTATCAACTATGTTACCGAGGCCGTTTCAAATCTTCAGACCACTATCGGGACTATGATGCAACACCTCGGCAGTTTTGGGCAGGTCTTCATGCCTAAAAATCCGGAACAGGCAGCCTCACTCATCCTGGCATTGGGAGGTATGGGCTCTTTCTGGATAGGACGTTTGACAGGCTCATACTTCATGAAATTTATTCCACCCAGGCGATTATTGGCAATCTATGCCACTGCCAATACCCTACTGACTGCCATCGTGGTGATGGGCCTGGGATGGTTTAGTGTAATCGCCTTGTTCTCCACCTACTTTTTCATGTCCGTGATGTTTCCCACCATCTTTGCCCTTGGTATAAAAGGCCTGGGACCACTTACCAAGAAAGCCTCTTCCTTTTTGGTAATGGCCGTAGCAGGGGGAGCATTTTGCCCTCCTTTGATGGGTACCCTTGGTGATCACACGAGCATGTCAATAGCATTCATTGTCCCTATGGGGTGCTTTGCTTTCATTGCTTATTATGCGATATGGGGCACCCGGAAATCTCATGCCATGAATGCAGAAGAGGACCAGGTGCTCGTTAGAAGTACTCACTAGATAAAACAAACTTTATTATGGCTTCGGGTAGTTATTGTATCGGAATCGATTACGGAACGGATTCTGTACGCTGTCTTATTGTTGATACTGCGAGTGGTCAGGAGGTAGGATCCGGCTTATTTTTTTATCCGAGATGGAAAGATGGCTTGTATTGCAATGCCTCTGTTAATCAATTCCGGCAGCATCCCCTGGATTATGTGGAAGGGCTTGAAGCGGTCATTAAACAGGCGCTGGTACAAGCCGGTAATTCAGTCAGGGCTAATATTAAGGCGATATCGATAGATACAACAGGCTCCACTCCTGTAGCGGTTGATGAAACAGGAACCCCGCTGGCGCTTCTTCTCGCTTTCAGAGATGATCCCGATGCTATGTTTGTGCTGTGGAAAGACCATTCGTCGGTCAATGAGATGACAGATATAAATCTTCACGCCCAATCGTTTGATCAGGATTATCTCCGGCATGTTGGCGGCATCTATTCATCAGAATGGTTTTGGAGTAAATTATTACATATTCTCAGGAACAACGTTCCGGTGGAAAGAGCCTGTTATTCCTGGGTTGAACATTGTGATTGGATGCCTTTTCTCCTTACGGGGGGCAAACATATTGCTGAAATGAAAAGAAGTGTGTGCACTGCCGGCCACAAAGCATTATGGTCTGATCAATGGGGCGGGTTGCCACCAGACAATTTCTTCTCATCACTTGACCCACTCCTGCACGGTTTTACCTCCAGGTTGTACAACAAAACTTATACGGCTGACCAATCTGCCGGAAACCTTTGCCAAAGCTGGGCAGAAAGACTTGGGCTCAGCACCAATGTGAAAGTTGGCATTGGCGCGATGGACGCACATATGGGCGCTGTGGGAGGTCAAATATCTCCTTATACCCTATGCAAAGTAATCGGCACTTCTACCTGCGACATGCTGGTCGCTCCTTCCAACGAAATGAAAGGGAAATACGTTCCCGGCATCTGTGGTATGGTGGACGGCTCTATCATTCCCGGCATGATCGGTATGGAAGCGGGACAGTCAGCCTTCGGGGATATCTATGCCTGGTTTAATAATGTACTTGCGTGGCCCTTAAAGCATTCATTCAGTCAGTCAGCAAACCCGGATAGTGCCAGGGTCGATGATCTGATCAGTCAGTTTATCCCTGAGCTAAGCAGGCAGGCGGCACAATTGCCATGGAATGAAGACAGTGAGCTAAGTATCGATTGGTTTAATGGCCGGCGTACCCCTGATGCCAATGGTTTTTTGAAAGGCAGCATTACAGGTTTAAACCTCAGCAGTGATGCCCCCAAAGTCTTCCGGTCCTTAGTGGAGTCTACCTGCTTCGGCAGCCGGGCAATCGTGGACAGGTTCGTACAGGAAAATGTTCCGGTAAAAGGGTTGATCGGCATAGGTGGAATAGCCAGAAAATCGCCCTTCGTTATGCAAATGCTGGCTGATGTGTTAAACAGGCCGATCAAGGTGAATGCATCGGAACAAACATGCGCTTTGGGTGCTGCCATGTTTGCTGCAACGGTGGCAGGAATTTACGAAAAAGTGGAAGACGCGATGAACACCATGGGAAATGGGTTTGACATGGAATATCATCCCAACCCCCAAAGAGTATCACTGTATGAAAAACGCTACCAGCAGTATAAAGAGATTGGAGACTTTATAGAAAGTATAAACAATAAGCATTAGAAAACGACTCAAAACCTCATTTATAGATTATAATCATTTAGCTATGCAAAAAATAACGCTTGCTTTAACATTACTGCTGTGCTTCCAGGTGTATGGACAGCAACCTGCCAAATTTGATGGATTGAATATGAATCTTGGTAACCTGTCCCGTTTATCAGATGCCAAAACCAGGTCCATCAGCCCGGAGAATTTTACAGGCGCCAAAGGAAAGGGCGGAATGGCCGATCCCTCACTGGACAGTGGCAAACGAAATGTGGCGAACGCCTGGTATGCTTCCAAAGACCTTGGCAAAGGCTGGAAGGTAAACCCCTTTATAGAAATACAGAGTGGCGAAACCATTACCATCGCAGAGATGGAAGGACCTGGTGCTATCCAGCATATCTGGATGACGCCAACAGGCAATTGGCGTTTTTCAATTCTTCGTTTTTATTGGGATGATGAAAAGGAACCATCCATCGAAGTACCGGTAGGAGATTTTTTCGGAATGGCATTTAATGAATTTGCGCCATTGAATTCATTAGCAGTAACTGTTAATCCAGGCAGTGCATTTAATTGTTATTGGAAAATGCCTTTCCGGAAGAAGTGTAAGATTACCATGGAGAATATCAACCACAAGGAATCTATGCGGCTTTATTACCAGGTTGATTATACATTAACGGAGGTAGGAGACGATGAGGCCTATTTTCATGCCCAATTCAGGAGGTCTAACCCAACCACAGGGTCTATACATACCTTGCTCGATGGCATTAAAGGCAAAGGCCAGTACGTGGGCTGCTACCTGGCCTGGAATGTCAATAACAATGCCTGGTGGGGAGAAGGTGAGATCAAGTTCTATTTAGATGGCGACACCCAATATCCTACCATTAATGGCACCGGTACAGAAGATTATTTTTGCGGGTCGTATAATTTTGAAAACAATAAGACCAAACAATACCAGGAGTTCTCCACTGCCTATGCCGGTTTGCACCAGGTGCTCCGCCCCGACGGTCTTTATAAATCCCAACAAGCTTTTGGCATGTATCGTTGGCATATATTGGACCCCATACGATTTGAAAAAGACCTGCGCATTACGATACAGGACCTGGGCTGGAGGCACGACTGGAGGTATTTCCCACAAAAATCGGATATCTCTTCCGTAGCTTTCTGGTACCAGCGTGAGCCTCATGCCAAATTTCCCAAGCTGCCATCAAAAGATGATCTTGAAATTCCCAGATGGTGATGACAGTATGTCCATTTTGAAAATATATTAAACCGACTAACTATGGACTTATGCCTGCAAGGAAAAGTAATTATTGTTACCGGCGGGGCCAGTGGTATTGGCGAAAGTATTTGCAGGAAACTGGCGGCAGAAGGAGCTATCCCTTGCATTATAGACCGGAATGCACAAAACCTGGAAAGGATGGCGGCCCAAATCGGGCAGCGATATGGCAGCAACGTTTTTACTGTTCTAACTGAATTGACAGACAGCAACTCCTGCAAAGAGGCGATTCATCAGATCCAATTGAAATTTGGAAGAATTGATGGGTTAGTAAACAACGCCGGGGTGAATGATGGCGTTGGTTTGGAAAGCGGTAGCTATGAAAAATTCATTGCTTCCCTCAATAATAACGTGGGGCATTACTTTACCATAACGAACCTGGCCTTACCTGAATTAAAAAAGACCATGGGCAATATTGTCAATATATGTTCCAAAACTGCTATTACCGGGCAAGGTGGAACTTCAGGTTATGCGGCAGCCAACGGGGAAAGGCTAGCCCTGACAAAACAATGGTCCGGGGAATTATCGTCTTTCGGCATTCACGTCAATGCAGTGGTAGTAGCGGAATGCTGGACCCCGCAATATGAATGGTGGATCAATCAGCAAGTAAATCCGGAAAAAAAATTAAAGCAGATCAGTGCTAAGATCCCTTTGGGCAACAGGTTGACCACTACGCAAGAAGTTGCTGATACCGTTTTATTCTTATTATCGAAAGCTTCCAGGTCGATCAATGGACAGTTTATCAATGTAGATGGGGGCTACATTTCGCTGGATAGGGCGATAAGGAATGATGACAATTAGTTACCTGGTAAGCTATAATTATCTATGTCAGGCAAATAATTCTGGGCTACTAACACAAACAATTATGTCACAGCTCAATGTGACTTATATAATCGAAAAGAGCAAAATTGATTCGAACCAGAAACCCTTCAAATCCAACGATCTGAAGGGTTTCATTTTTATGGTCGGGTCGGCTGGACAAATTTCAAACTCCTATGTGTATGATTTAATGGAAATTGATGGATGACAGATCTGCAGATGCTGAAAAAACTACCCTCTATTCGATAATTGAGAGCTTCAGGCATCTTATTTTTTCGTTTCAATAAGCAGGGCCTTTATTTCTGTAGTACCTACATTTTCAATGGTATGTGTAATGGGTTCCCGCCAGGCCAAATCGCCGTCCTTGTATTCAATTATCTGCGATTTCCCATCGGGTGTGGTCGATTTCATTTTACCCCCTTTAATAACATAGATCAAAATAGCAGGATGAGAGTGCATTGTTTCTTTTTGACCAGGCATACTCGCATATTCAAGAACATGGACATGCGCGTTATTGAGCTTTTCTATGAATGCTTTCGGCGCTACTTTAAGCGGATCCTGTGCAATAGCTGATTTTTGAGCAAAGAAGCATGCCGCAAAAATCATAATGAAAGCAAACTTGCCAAAGTGTTTCATAACAAGCCTCCTTTGATTTTAATTTGAAAAAATATTTACCCGGTTATTGGATTGTTTCATTCGGGCAGATGATCTGGCGCAATAGGATGAGTTAAGCAGTGAGTTTTGGGGGATCTCTATGGAAGAAATCTCAATTGGGAATATAAGATAGTAAAGGTACTAAATATCCTACTGGCCAGGCGGCGAATGTTCGAGAGGGTATCCCACCAGATTAATTGTAAATCAGCGAAATATGGGGTATAGCCAAATGCTGTTTATCTTTTTTGGCTAAAGCCAACAGACATCCAACGATCTGTAGGTGTTGAATGCGTACTTTAACAATGAAACGGCAACTAATAGATATTGCTATTCGTAGTAATAATAAACGATTGATATGAAAAAGAAACATCTTCTACCATTGCTTATCATAGGGGTATTGGTAGCTGCATTTGTAATTCATTGTAACAAAGGGGGTTCGTATGGTTCCTCCATGAATAATACAAGTGCCAAAAACACAGTGACCATGCAAAATATGAGTTTCTCAACTACCAACCTGACTGTGACAAAAGGAACAACTGTTACCTGGACAAATAATGACAATACCACGCATACAGTTACCGCTGATGACAACAGTTTTATTAGCGGCGATATTGTAGCAGGCCATTCATTTACAAAAACATTTAACGCAGCGGGCACTTTTCCGTACCACTGTACTTACCATTCTATGATGAAGGCTGCAATCATTGTCAATTAATAAATTAATGCATCCTACGATGACCAACAAAATAGCTGTATGAAAATCAGGCAAATGAACTCATCAAATAAGAACGAAAACGTATCGCCCGTGAAAAGAAGCTGGAATGACTTAAAAAACAACGCCATGCAATCCACCCAATCCTCTTTAATCAGCGAAATCCGCGACTTCGCTGGCGGCATCTGCTAGCCCAATACCCCACCCCCCTTCAGCAGGTAGCTTGATAGCTATATATCCCTGACTAAACGACTTACCCGCTTTTGTGCGCCAATTTCTTAGCCGGCTCAGGAACGTAAAAGGGTTCGGCGCCCTCTGTGATGAATAAAAAAATCAAAAATTGTTTCTCACTGACAGCCGTTTTACGTCTAAAAAAACATAACGACTACCTACCAATACTAAAGTAAACCCTTGTCCAAGGAGTATGAGCCGGCTTATACTTAATATCCGCAGATGAAAACTCCCTTCCGCTAATTTTCTTAATCATAGTAATAAACTAAAAGGAGTTAGCTTATGTCCCATATTACAGGAACCGTGGTACCAGTTGGCCCTCTTTCTATCGGCCCTGATTTTGGTGCACCTACCAATCCGCCTGACACATGGGTGGCTACCGTTGTGCCCGCTGCGCCGCCGATCGGTGTAACAAAACTCGTTCTCCTCCATTTTCAAAACGTGAACCTGCCAGGTAATAACCGGATCGAAGTCGACCTGGGTTATGGTATAGATATCTTCACTTCAGCAGACGGGCCTGAGTTCTGGACAAGGCCTGTAAACATTTATGTATTTCCCGGCGGGAATGTAGCGGTAAGATATATCAGAAATGGCGGCGCCGGTGGTGGCGCCCAGATCGACCGCTACGCGCGTGGAGAACAACATGCCGGTATATCGGGGCATCCAAGTATTTCAAACTGCGATCCTTTTCTGAAAGATCCGGCTTACGCGGAACCAACCTACGATCCGTTCTGGTATTGCGTTAATCCACCCAACTGGGAGAATGTGGCCTGCGTAGTGCCGGCTAGTGACGTAAGGGCCCGGGTGGCAAGAAGTGTCGGCATGATCATTTCCGTAGAAGACAATAATCTCTCTACCTGCACCGTGACCCTGGTTGATACCGATAAAGTCATTACTGCCGGCCATTGCCATGACGCGACCCAGGCACTGACCAGTTCCATTACCTTCGATTATCAAACCGATTGTGCCGGGAACCGCCTGCCCGGTTATAACCCCCAATTTTATAAAGTAAAAGCGGTCTTGCAACATCGCTATGATGGAACAACCCAGGCTGCCCACGACTATAGCCTTTTGCAACTGGCTGAAGCTCCTCCGGGAATCCCTGTTATCCAAATGAGGACAGATATACCTGCCGCCATGGAAGAAGTATTTGGGGTGCATCATCCCAATGGCGCGGTGAAAAAACTCTCTGTTCCACATGGCACTTTCGATAAAATCGTAGCAAGCGGCGATACATGGATCTATGTTCCGAACAATTTTCATGTTTCCGGTGGTAGTTCAGGGTCAGGCCTTTTTGATACAGCCGGACGGATTCTTGGTGTTTTATCCTATGGTGATCCCTGCCACGGAGGTCCACCGTTAAAGTATTTTCCCTGTGCTACTATATTAAAAGATATAACTCCTACCCCGCCGCCGCCAATAACGCGCGACGTGATGGTGGTATTCGACCGCTCGGGAAGCATGTCCCAGGATGACGGAACAGGTCGGCAAAAAATTGAAGTTGCCCGGGATGCCGTTTCACTTTTTATCAACCTGGTTCGTTCCGGCGTGGGGAATCGTGCAGGCCTGGTTGCTTTCAGTACTGCAGCCTCAACTGAATTCAATATTGCCCCTGTTACCAATGGCAATAAACAAATATTGACAGGCCTTGCGCCTTTCAATGGCGGAAAGGTTGGAGCCCTTATGCCAGGCGGATCAACCAGTATCGGCGAAGGCCTCGATAATGCCCGGTCGCAGTTCCCGGTTCAGCTAAGCAATCAGCGCGCCATCCTTCTTTTAACCGATGGCATGGAAAATACATCAAGGATGGTGAGCCAGGTAGAACCGTCGCTTTTGGGAATCGATATTCATGCCATCGGATTTGGTACGGATGCCAATTTAAACGGCAACTTACTTACGAATCTTGCAGCCTCTCATAATGGTCTTTATACCCGTGCCGAAAGCGGCCTTGCGCTGGAGAAATTCTTCTCAGCCGCTTTCGGAAATATTTTTGAAGCGGGAGTTTTGATGGATCCGGAATTTGACTTGCCGGCAAATCAACCCCGTGGGCAAAGACAGGATTTCAGGGTTTGCGGCGAGGATAAGCTTACGATTGTAGTAGGCTGGAACAAGACGGATGCCGTCCTGCTTATCGAGTTAAAGACTCCCGGAGGTGCTTCCGTGACAGTAGCTTCACCAGGCGTTGAAATGGAGTCAGGCCGCAGCTGGTCATTTATGAAAGTTCCCTTGCCCCAGGGAGGTGAACGGGATGGGCTCTGGTCAGTAACGGCAGTCCGTCCGGCTGGTGGAGGCGAGTTTCCGCCGCCAGCGCCGGCACTTCGTTATTTCGTGAATGTCATTCCTTCCGGAGGTCCAAAACTTGTGCTAACGGCTACTAAAAATCGTTATTATACCGGGGAATCCATCAATCCTTCTATTATGTTACGCTATCCTGATGGCTCCTGGCCGCATAATGGAAGCGTCAAGTTGATCGTAACCAGTCCCGGAAATGGTGCGGGTAATCTCCTTAGCAAAGAAAAACTAAAGGGAGCAGTAACTGTAAATGGCGACAGCATTCCACCGATACAGGCTACACTAACGGCACTTGAAAAGGCTGCCGGAAAACCGCTTTTCCAATATAATGATGAGCATATTTTACTCGGAGACGATCCGGTGGATACCGAAGGTGCTTTTGAACCAGGTGGCCTCTATGGAAAAAAATTAGCAGACCGTTTCAAACACGAAGGGAATTACCGGTTTCACTATCTCGCATCTTACGGAGAAGGCTGTACAGCAACCCGGGAGTTAATCTGGTCGGTTCATGTGGATATCGGGATTGATCCCTCCCATTCTGTTGTCTTTGTAACAGATAATGGTAAACGACCAGACGGGAAAAATAATGTGGTGATCAGCATAACTCCCAAAGATATTTATGGGAATACGATCGGGCCCGGCCGCGGAGATAGCCTTACTTTATCGTCAACTCCCGGTACCACTTTGACGGGACCGTTAACTGATAATGGAGATGGCTCTTACAGCGTACCCGGTTATTGGGATCCTACAGCCAGCGGAGCGCCGGGGGTGGTAGTGAGTCAACCGGGAAGGCCAGGTGTTGTACTGCAGCCACCAGCTACGGGAAAGGGACATGGTCGCAAATGGAAATTCTGGTTCTGGCTGCTGCTGATATTATTTCTGATTCTCTTGATACTTTTCTTCTATTTTCTATTTTAATAATTAAAACTTTTTTTATGAGCACAATGAGCATTCCCGCCTTCCATGTCTCTGACCAGACAATCGTTGACGGTAAAGGGATAGTAGCCATTGCAAGCAGGCAGGATAGTATGCATACAGGTGAATTTGAAATCGCCGTTAAAGTACAGTTTAACCCGGCAGGAGGAGACCAGTATCCAACGGGTACCGTTTTTATACGCGCTGATCTGAATGATAGCCTGAAAGGAACTTTTAAGTCAACTTCCATAGAACTTGTCAATTCCTATGGGAGGGCAAATGGAACCTTTTTTATTACCGGCCGATGCGCAGATGATGCCGAAAGAAACCCCCAGGGTTGCCGTTTCTGGGTTGTTATTGCAAACAATAATAACCCCACCCACAGAGGAACGGCAGATATTGCGGGATTTGCCATTCATGATCATAATGGCGCCCGGGTAGCTTACGGTATGGGCCCGGTTAAGGGAGATTTTAATGGGAAGGCGGAGTTTTGATGAGCGGTTCGGAGATTGAAAGATCTGTGCGCTCATATCCCGATCGCACCTCTTGCAGGAACAGGACAGATGGCCGTGTAGGCTTCCCTATATTTCGGATAGGTTAAGCCGACGTGCGCTACCGGGCTGCCTACATCCCGAACTGGTAACAAGGGTCCAGGCATACTGTATGGCTATTTTAGATAAGGACGTAAAATATGTACCAGCCTATTGAATACATCCCGGGCCTCCGGCATATTCAGGAAGATCCAGGCATGATACATTTTGTTGTACTCATTATAATTTATGAACACGTTCTTTTCTTTTGCCAACGCCACCAGTTTCCGGGCATCAGATACCAGTACTTCATGCGTCCCCGCAAATAAATGGATGGGCGCCAGGCCTTCCAACCTGCCATAAATAGGGCTTATCCTATAATCAGCGAGCGGGGTATTGGCAGCATATACTGAAATGGATTGTCTAAATCCTTCCACATCTATGTAAGGATCGTACCGGTCAATAATTGCGACTTCAGGATTCTCCAAGGTACCATCCAGGAACGGCGATAATAAAATGATTTGAGCAGGTGAAGGAAGCTGATTATTGCGGACATATTGAGCAAGGGAAAAGGTAAGTCCGCCCCCGGCAGAAAACCCCATGAGGGTTATATTATGTGCACCCACTTGTTTTACAAGTTGTTCATAAGCGGGCACCACCATCTCGAACACATTTTTGTAATTAGCCGCTGGAACAAGTGGATAGTCGGGCACTACAATACCCATACCGGTATGTTGAATGATCCTGTTTAGAAATACCCAGTCGTATTTGGTGATATTGGCGACAAAACCGCCGCCATGTAAATAGAAAATATACTGTTGGGGTTCACTCCCTTTTTTCCTTAACTCCCAGATACTCCTTCCGTTGGGTGCGTTGTGGTACAATACGTCGCACTGAGCCTTTACTTTATCAGGAATACCGGCAGCTTGGTGGGCCCTGCTGAAATCGCCGCTTTTGAAGGCTTTCCGAAGTCTTGTTTTTATACCCATTATTCTAATCAGCGCCCGGTAAACCTGGCTTTTGAAACTTGCTCTTTTCATGAGGACAAATTTCCAGCCAATGGAAAGATGATTTTTTAGCAAATGCTAAGAAATCGTCTTAAATCCTGGCCCGCATACGACTCAATGTTATTGGCGACATGCCCAAAAAGGAAGCTATAGAAGTGAGCGAGGCTCTTTGCAAAATAAAGGGATCGCGCGAAAGCAATTTTTGATAACGCTCCAACGCACTGTCAAACTGTAGCGACAATGTTCTTTCTTCCAGTGCCAGATAATACTTCTCCATTAGGTACCGGTACAAGTTAAACAGCTCGTGATGCTCTTTGCAAAGGGTAACGAATAGGGAATAATCAATTTTTAGCAACAGTGCGTCTTCCAGCACTTCAACATTTTCAATAGCAGGTGTTTTTGTGAAAAGTGCGTGTGTTGAGGTCACAATATCGTTCTCCCGGGCAAATAATGAGGTGATCTCTTTTCCTTTAATGACCGAAAATATGCGGGTAAGTCCCTTTTCAATAATGTACAGATGGTTACAATGTTGCCCCTTCTTTATTAGAAAAGCGCCTTTGGCAGCCTCCATATAGATTACATGGCGGTTGAGCACCTCTGCCCCATCGGTCGAGAGGCCAGCCATTTTGAATATGTTTTCTAATGCGGGAGACAACATAGAGGCTAAAGTTAAATCAAAGTTATAGAAGATTTAACGTTGATTGCGCTCATGCTCTACTCACCTTTTGCTGCTTCTTTTTTACCATTAAAGCTGGTAATAGTACTTCCATCAAAACGATATCCCCCACCTACAGCGCCAAACCAAATATTTCCATCATTGGATTCTACAATCCCAAAAAACATAGGATTATTCATTATTTCGGTTACCGTTGGTTTTTTATTGGACAAGGATTTTCCATCATAACGGGAAAGTGCCCAGGTTTTATTTGACGAGAGCTTCCCGTCCGTCCGGGGCGGCGCCCAAACCTGGTTATTATCCCTTTCTGAACTAGTCCAGATATTGCCTTTCTTATCCTCGAATATATAACCAACAAATTGCTGTGTGAAATTGGTAAATGTACTGCCATCATAGCGCCAAAGACCATCAGCCCCACCAAGCCAGATATTGCCTTTTTTATCTTCGATGAGCGAACGAACATTTTTAAAAGGTTTGTCCTCATGGGTAAAAACAGTGAATGTTTTTCCATCGTACACGAAGGTATTGCCTCTGGTAGCAAACCAAAACCTACCAGTTTTGTCTTCTATAATAGCATTCACTTCATAAGGAGGTCTTTCCTGAAAAGTCTTCCCGGTCCGGTCTTCATTCATCGCATCTCCGTTTATGATGTAATTCCGAAAGGATTTCCCATCGTAACAGCTTGCTCCTCCAAAAACACCGAACCAGATATTGCCTTTTTTATCTTCATAAATACTGCCAACATCATTATTAAGCAATCCATCCCTGGTGGTGAAGTTTTGAAAGGATTTCCCATCATAATAAAAAATACCTGCACCAACGGAACCGAACCACATGTTGCCTTTACTATCTTCTAAAACAGCAAAAAAACGGAACGAACTCACTTTACTGGTAATATTGGTAAAAGATTTCCCATCGTATCTAAAAATACCCTCCCAGGAAGCAAGCCAAATATTGCCCTTTCTATCCTGTATGATATTACGGGTAATGCTGTTCGGTCCCTGGGAAGTAGGCATGCCTTTGTTTTCGGCATTGATAATATTTTTATTTCCTGCTGTTTGGCTTTGTCCATAGGAAGTGTAAAAAACAAACATCCAGAACAAAGCGTAGATCTGTGTGTATTTCATAACTTATTTTAATAATGTATCTATAATGGCAACAGCTGCCCGGTTCAGCAAAATTACTTTGATCACTTGAGGCTTTGGTTATCAGGATTGTAAATAGATATGTAAACTTTGTAAATTAATCGTAAAACCAGGTTTGAAGGCTAAAAACTGCTGAGGGGAAAGGTAAATACCTGTACGGGCTGATGCTGCTTATCTCCGTAATCTGCGTGGCTTTCAGTATGGAGGGGAGTTACGACCTGAGAGACAAAAACGTTTTCACTTCTCTTTTAGTGAATGTTTAATCAATTACAGAACCGCAGGTAATATTTATTGTTGTTCCGGTAATGGCATTTGCGCTATCGGAAGCAATAAATACAGCCGTGCCCGCTATTTCTGATAATTTAGGAAGCCGTTTCAACAAGGTCATACTCTCCATTAAGCCCTGAAATTCCTTGTGAGAATTCATTCCCGCACCTTTTGCATGCAGACCATACACCTCTGTTATAGTATCTGTTTCAGGCATTCCATCCGCGCGCAGGCAAACCACACGAATTCCCTGTGCACCCATTTCTCCGGCAAGCGTTCTTGTCAGCGCTTCAATGCTTGCCCATGCGGGAGCCATACCCCCAACAAGCGGTGCGGGCAACTTTGACGGGATTGCAGTGAGTGTAAGAATAACACCCGATTTTTTAGCTGCCATGTACCTGGCTGCCGCTGTTGCAGTGATGAAATGCGATTTCGAATAACTTAAAATGGGATGTGTATAGGCTTCTGCAGAAAGGTCAACTAATGGAACTCCCTGTATACCTGTTTGCGGAATTCCGATTGCATTGAAAGAAATATCAATTTTTCCTTCCTTTTCAATTACCATTTTCAGATGATCATTTACCGCTACTTCGTCAAGCGCATCTACCTGACCGGCTTCGGCAACGCCACCTGCTGCTACAATATCTTTAGCCACTGATTGAATAGCCGGGAGGTATTTCCCTGTCAGGAACACGTGTGCGCCTTCTTTTGCGAAGGCACGAGCAACCGCTTCACCAATTGCCCCTCCGGCTGCATAGACTACTGCTATTTTGTCTTTTAACTGCATAGTTGTTTGATTTTCTTTTTTATTGTGAATTGTAATGCAAAAGTATGTCCGAAATGCATCCTTTATAGACGGTAAATCAGGCATTATAGGGTGTTAAATGAGACAAGCAATTGTGCTAACTTCAGTAAAAAGAAATAGAATGAAACAGCTAGTTATACTATTACCCAACGGCGCTACTACTTTAGGCAGTTTAATTCTAACTATAGAGGTGATTCAAAAAGCCAATGAATATTTTATAGAGAAGGGGAGAAAACCCGTGTTTAAAATTGTGTTGGTAGGCGATTCCAGGCAGAAATCTATAAGCAGTGGTTCGTTTTTGATTCAACAAGATAAAAGTATTGAAGAAGCGAAAGAGGCTGATTTGATTATAGTGCCTGCTTTAGGCGATAATATTGAAACAGCCTTAAAATTGAATAAAAGACTCGTTGATTGGGTGGTCATGCAATATAAGGAGGGGGTAGAAGTGGCAAGTTTATGTACAGGCGCTTTTATACTGGCGTCCGCTGGTATATTAAATGGTAAACAGTGCTCAACTCATTGGAGCGCTGCACCCATTTTCAGAAATATGTTTCCCGATGTTAATTTAACTATTGAAAAAATAATTACTGAAGATCATGGCATTTACACGACCGGCGGTGCGCTTTCATCTATGAATTTAGTATTACACCTGGTTGAAAAATATTACAGCAAAGAGACTGCAATACACTGCGCGAAAATTTTTGAAGTGGATCTGGATCGAAATAACCAGTTAGGCTTTATTATTTTTTCAGGACAAAAAAATCACGATGACGATGAAATAAGAAAGGCTCAATTATTTATAGAAAATAATGTGAGTGATAAAATCATAGTTGAAAAACTAGCTTCTAAATTCTCAATCGACAGACGCAATTTTGATCGAAGGTTTAAGAAAGCTACCGGAAACTCGCCGCTGGAATATATGCAGAGAGTAAAGATAGAAGCCGCAAAAAAAACACTGGAAACAAGCCGCAAAACTGTCAACGAAGTAATGTACCAGGTAGGATATTCAGATTTAAGAGCATTTCGTGAAGTATTTAAGAAAATCACAGGCATGTCACCAATAGCATATAGAGCTAAATACAATATGGAGGCGACAGGTTTGTCCTTGTAAAGAGTATGAACATATCCCTGGAAAAAGCCGCAATCTTCTTCTATGGGCACAGTCTATAACTGAATACCCATAGCATCCCCGCTATTTTCTTCCTCATTAAAAAAGATTTGCGCAACCAAATAATTGCACTTACATTTGCAATCACGTAGTTGCAAATACCCCCACCATGGAAACAAGAAGAGATATTTTTCAGGCTATTGCCGACCCTACCAGGCGGGCCATCATCGGCCTGATTGCCCTGCAGGCCATGACACCCAATGCCCTTGCCGAACATTTTAATACCAGCAGACAGGCTGTATCAAAACATATTAAAATATTGACCGAGTGCGAACTGGTAAAACAGGAACAACAAGGCAGGGAAATTTACTACTCGCTCGAAATTCAAAAAATGAAAGAGATTGATAAATGGTTAGACCAATTCAGAAAGCTATGGGAAACCCAATTTACTCAACTTGACAAAGTATTAGCAACCATTAAAAAACAAAAAAAATGACAAACGATTTGCTATTTGACTTTACTGTTGACAAAGCAACCAGGACCGTATTCATCACCAGGGAGTTTGATGCCGAACTGTCACTGGTATGGGACGCTTTTACCACACCGGAGCTGCTTGATCAATGGGTGGCGCCTAAACCCTGGACCTCCAAAACAAAACACATGAATTTTGTAGTGGGTGGACGCAGGTTTTACGCGATGGTAAGCCCGGAAGGTCTGGAACGTTGGGCAATCCAGCAATACATTTCCATTACCCCGAAGACGCATTTCAAAATGTTCAATGCATTTGCAGACAAAGATGAAAACCCTGAACTGCCGGGTTCTGAGTGGGAATACAAATTCATCGACCAGGGGGAAACAACAAAAGTGCATATTACCATTTATAACGAATCACTTGCCCGTATGGAGAAGATGATTGAAATGGGCTTCAAAGAAGGATATGCTGTATCAATGAAAAACCTGGAAGATCTATTGAGAACTTTATCGCAACGGTTTTAAAAAATATCACTACTGTAAATACTTATGTAGTATAGCCATGATTTTTAGACGGATTGTATAAAAATCAAAAGAGGCCGGCTCAATTATTCTTGAGACGGCCTCTTCATGTTTGTCGGGGTGGCTGGACAAATGCCTAATTATTGATCCTAAAGGGAAAGTACCTCGCTTGCCTTTTTTATCACTGACTGGTCAAATCCCGCCTTTCGGAAATACTCAAAATCATTTTTCAAACTTTCGCTTAACTGGCTCCCGGTGTGCCCTGACTTTAAATATTGCTGGTATAACCCGATCGCCCTGGAGAAATCACCCCTGAAGAGATACGCGTGGGCGAGATCTTTTACCAGCAACGAATCGGAAGGCTGACTCTCTATACCCTTCGATAAAAAGCCAATCGCTTTGTCGTAATTTTTAATCTCCAGCAAATGACGACCGAAAACACCCGCTTGCCCGGGTCTCGGCTTCAGTGTATCTAAAGTGGTTATCCTTTGTCCAAGTGCACGCAGCCGGCCATTAATCGTATTCGAAAAACCGATTACTGCCCCGGTGCTATCGAAAGTAAATGCCTTTGTGCCCCTTAATTCGAGGTTGCGAAAATCGGTTGACGACGTAAAATGCATTTTGCTGTTGATGCCATCGGTCCAGAAGTAAAGCCCGTCTTTTTCTTTTTTTATTGCTGATAGATATCCGTCTGTTATATATTCGCCGACGTATTTCGAGGTGATCGTGTCGTGAACAGGCACAGTGGTGATTTGCTCAGGCTTTGGAAACCCTTCCCAGTTGTATACGAGTGCTATGCTGTTGAGTAACTCCAGTAAAACGTAACCATCTTCGGAATTCACAAACAACGCCACTCCTTTTCCATTGGTGAGTCCGCCCAGGAAATAACCCGTGAATCCCTCGTTACTTGCCGAATGAACAAAGTATTTTTCGCCATTCCTGTTCTGGATGTAGGTGCCCATGGCGATATCATTTTTGTAGGGCGTTACATGCAATTTCACCATTTCCTGGTTTAACACCTTTGATGATCTTCCCTGGTAAGCTTGTTGCATCTCTATAATGTATTTACAAAGATCTGTCGGTGTGGTCCATAATCCGGCCGCAGCTTTTTCGGGGTATACAAAATACTTTCCCGGCACTTCATTGCCGTTGCTTTTATATCCTGTTGCAAGGTTTTTCTGTTGACCGGCTGCAGGGGGCTGATTGTAAGAGCTGTTGGTCATTCCCAGTGGCTGGAATACCTGCTCATACATATAATCCTCATATCGTTGCTTTGTAAGGTCGGTAAGCATTTGCTGCGTGATAAGGATGCCTCCGCCGGAATAGCGGGCTTCTTTACCCGGTTCTGTGTACGATCGTACGGCTTCGGTATTGGAGGGAGCCCGGCCGTCTAAAATATCGGTGACGGCTGCAATGGCACTATCCCGATGGTAGCCGGGAAAACCATGAACCGTCAGTCCTGCGGTGTGACTGAGCAACTGGGCGGTGGTGATTTTCTTTCCATGAGACGCGGTGTCATAAGGAAATTTCCAGTTGACCAGGTACTGGTTGATGTCCTGGTAAAGATCCAGTTTTCCCTGCTGCGCCAGTTGTAAGATACCTACGGCGTTTAGCGACTTACTGATCGATCCGGGTTCAAACAGGGTATTGATCGTTACCTTCCTGTTTTCCTTTTTATCGGCATAGCCATACCCTTTGGCCCATACAATCTGGTAATTATCGATAACAGCGACACTTACTCCGGCCACATTGTAATGCTTCATCCTTTCAGAAAGGGTAAACGGTTTACCGTCGATAACCAAACCTCCCGACGACAGGTTGGTTTCCACGCGGGCGATCTGTTCGTTGATGGCTTTAGAATAATGCTGCTGTGCGGTGACTGTTGTAAGCCAATGGAACAAAAGGACCGCCAAACTATATTTTTTCATAGTTGACAAACCTATCTGTTTTGTTGTCAACGCAGCCTGAAAGCGTGTAAAAAGGTTGTAACACAATGTAAATTCTGCGTAAACTCCATTTAGCGGGGAGTTTCAAGTCTGGCTTTGCCAATAAAATGCAAGCACGCTGTGTTACAAAAATGTGATATAAACCACCCGCAGCCATTGCTACGGGTGGTTTATTGCTTATTTTACTTTTTCTTTACCTGACATTTCTCGTTATGTCCGGCACCGATGATATCGGGGTTAGCCTGACCATTATTCTTAAGTTTTTGCAGTATATACATATAAACCGGAAGCTGGTGTTCACATAATAGACTTAAATCGGTTTCTATATTTGGATCCTTTTTGGGATCAATACTTTCCCCTCCGTTGATTTGCCTATAAATATTGGAGCCATTTTCATTGTGTTTTGGATTGTCAGGAACCGGATCTGCTGTATTATAGATACGCACGCTATCAGGGATGACACGGTTAGCCAGATCCACAAATTTCTGGTCCCCGGTGTTGGGGGATGCAAAAGTATAGAGACGAAGATCTAAGTTTGGATCCGCGTTACAGGCAAAAGTAGCAAAATAGGTAGCCATGGCAGAACCCAGACTATGCCCTGTTACCGTTATCCGCTTTTTTGAGAGGTCGGGCAAATGTGTTTTCAGATCCTTTGCAAGGTCAATTAACGAAATATCAGGCATGTCTTTTACCCCGGATGGAGTTCGAACCCGGGCATTTTTAAAAATTGTATAAAAGCCTGTGGGTACTCGTCCGTCTGCGGGTACTCCTCCCTCCAGGATTGTCGTTGGTTTAGTTATCTTGTCCTGGTCCTCTTCATATCCAGTTTGTGTACCACGAATGACCATCAAATATTCTTTAGTTTCCTTATGCTGTGCAATAAAACCAAAATAGGACCAGTATTCCTGGTTGTTATTGTCTTTGTCATTCTCTTTCACCTGTATATTACCCGTTATATCATAATACTTTAGAAAGTCCGGATATAACAACAGCGTATAGGCAGGGTCAGCAAATAAATTCGCATAGTCCCACTGAGTAGGATTGTAATTATTGTCCCTGTTCGCAGCCCGCGCGTTTTTGGTCATACCAACTGCTATGGCGACGAATCCGCCTATAGTGATGGCTTCATCATAGTCAATGGCTAATGATTGTACCAGCGTTTTTTCCATAGTATATTATTTTTAGAAGTGAAAAATATAAAGGTCAATTAGTCATAATGCATATACCCATATATCTAAACAGGTATAAAACACCCATTTAATCATATAAAAAGGAAGTTAGTATACTTATCCATTATACCAAATTGCCGTTTAGTGTTTCCGTACATGTTAGTATATAACCCTTCCACACTCCCGAAAACAAAGCAAGGCGCAGCGATAGCTGCGCCTTGCTAATTGGTGGGGACGGCTTTTAACTGGTGGTGCTGGCTGAAAGATCTGCTGAAGATCAAGCAATCAGACAACTGTTAAATTGTTTATCGTGATGACTGTTTATAAAAAAGGCTTGAGCCCGGTGGAATACCGGACTCAAGCCAATAAATTAAAATAAGCTGTCTACCCTTTGGGGTTACTTTCTTTGCGAAGCAGCCGCTTTCCTTTAGTCTTTTAACCCGAGATATGCTTTTACCGCAGCATAATCGGACCAGTTTATCGGAGCAGCCAATCTACCCTGGGAAGTACCGGGCACGATCATGTACCGGTACTGTTGATACTTCTTCCCATTGTTGGAATAGGTGCTCAGGTCCCCATTGGAATACAACTCAATAGTCTTCTCGTAGGCCGAAAACTGGATGTAAAGGCCACTACTACCATTGTAAGGCAAGGGGTAAATGACAGGATCACTTGCATCGTTGGAGTTAATGTATGCTTTTACATCTGCGGTACTCAACAGCGCTTTGGTGAGTTTAGGTGCGTCAATACTGGCATAGTAGCCAATTGTATCAATTTTACCACCCGCTTTGTGTACGGTATCGGGCTTAAACGGTACATCCAGCCAGGCGGAATAGATCACATTGGAACCTGGTCCGGCAGGACCAACAGGTCCGGCAGGACCGGTCGGGCCAGCAGGGCCCTCAGCGCCATCTTTACTACAGGATACCATAAATATTACAAAAAAAAGCCCTGCAAGCAAGGCTACAAGGGAAATAAGATTAGGTCTTTTCATAAACTAGTTAGTTGAATATGGCATAAAGGGGTGATAATTTCATGCCAGATTCTGATTTAGGGGCGCTAAATTACAAGATATCGTTTAAACTTTAATTGCGGGGATTACGCAATTGGCGTTGGTATGATTATGAGGCAGGCCCCTTGGGTTTTGTCCACAAGTAATGAGAGCAACAGGCATTAAGAGCAAAGCATATAAATGTATGGGTTTTATAATATATTTTTATTTATTGATCTTATAGTGAAGGACGCTGTGTATGGATTGTGAAAACGGGATTATAATTTGATCAGTTTCAGAACAACACGCTTACCGTCCTGTTGCAGTTCGATCAAATAAAGTCCGGGCCTCCATGTTTTCCCTGCATACAATACGCCGGTTGTTGTCCTGATTGTTTGGATGATCCTTCCCTGCATATCAAAAACTGTTACATTCACGTGTTTTGTCGTGTCGCCACTAATCGCCAGTTTAAACTCAGCAGGTGCTGGATTGGGATATACGGATACCAAAAAGTCCCCTGTTTCCTGTGCCAGTGTTCCGGACAGGGCGGCGCTTTCTGCGAGCGTTGTTTCACAAGCACCCAGGTGACAACCATGTGAAAGATGATTTGCTACTGCAGCAGCCGAAATGCAGAGACTGTTATTGTGATTGCCTTGTGTCTTGTGGCATATTGTCACTTTGCCATTTTTACATCCGATATCAACCACCCGGATGTTTTTTGAAACAGTGGCGGTACACCCTAAAGCATCCGTAACAGTTACACTATACGCATGCTCTCCTTCCCCTGAAGGATTTACCGTGTTTTCGGATGTCAGCACTGCATTATTCCAGGCGTAACTGTAAGGGGCCGTGCCTCCGTTGGCGACGCCAGTTAAACGAAGTGAGGAAGGGCCATAATTTTTATAAATAGTATTCGCATCCCCTCCAGGACTTACTGCGTATACATCGGCCACAGTCACCGACAACGGTTGATTAATTGTAACACCGGTTTGACTGGTTGCGATATTTCCATGTACATCTGTAACAGTCCAATTGATAACAGAAATACCGGGATTGAAGTCGCCACTTGCATCAGCTCCAGTGCCGTTACGGGAAGTTGCTCCACTGATAGCATAGGCAACCGACCTTATACCGAAAAGATCAGTTGCCGTGATTACAGGAGCTGTATACTGTCCGATTGCAGCAAAACAGTATGTTTGTGCAGCTGGACTGGTAATCACGGGAGGCGTGTTGTCCTTAACTGTTACCCGCACAAGTGCAGGCTCGCTCGTTTTTCCATATCCATCGGTAGCCACTACTTTTATGGTATAGTTTCCGGGGGCGGCATTTACCCATTCGAAATTATAGGGAACTGTAAGGATCTCTCCCAGCCTCGTCTCACCAAGGAAAAATTCTACTTTTGAAATAGTACCATCCTTGTCCTCAGCCCCGGCTTCTATTAAAAGGGAAGTCACAGCCTCCCATTCTGTATTATCCAACGGTGAGTTAATAGTAACACTCGGCGGGTGGTTGTATTTGAGCAAAATAGCCGGTCTTCTTTCAACCGAACCTTCTTTTGACGTAAAGCTTGCGTCGGTTGTTGAGCCTGTCACTGTTGAGATCAGTCGCAGTGTGAGCAGGCTATCTGGACCAATACCGGCCATCAGCGAAGAAATATCCCAGTCTACAAACCCTGCAGCGGTCTGCCCCTGTCTGCTGGCGACCAGCGTACCGGTGGTTGGCTTATTGTTCCAGTTGATGCCTGTTTCTGTCCAGCTATTGCTGTTGATCTTATATAAAGCCCATTGTGTTGTAGCGGCTGTAGTATTGCCGCCCGTACAATATAAGCGAAGTTTTGCCGAATCGGGCGTGAGCCTTACTCCATGAAGGTCGAATTTGAAATAGGCCTCCCGGCTAAACCCGGTTCCATCTTTTTTAACAGGCAACCCGGTAACGGAGCCAAAATTGGTGCCTGCAGAAGAGCCATCCCGCACATAAGCATCTGCAACAGCTATGAGGCTGTCGGGCAGTGGCGGAACAACTACCGTATAGGCCGGGCTGGTACTGTCAAATAGTAAACGTGTTGTGGCACCAGCGTAGGGCGATTGGGGTAATTGCGCTACCAGCATTTTCCGGCCACTGATCTGTGGTACTTCCAACGAGATGGTCACGGTTGAATTGGTTTGTGCCGGGTCTGCTACCCAAACCGGTACCTGGTTGCTGTTCAATTGCCTCAGCATTACCACGCAGGGCTTATCAACGGTTATTTTTATCGATTCATCGATCAGCGTTCCGGCTTTATAAAACACAGCCTGCAGGATCTGTTGCTGCTGATTTCTTACAGCCTGTATTGAATCTGAATTGACTATGATCTTAAAATTCGACAGGGGATATGATTGCATGTCAGCAACTGTTGGGATGCCGGGTGCAACGATATAAGCGTATTTGGCATTTACGGGTTGGGTGCCATGATCAAGCCAGAGCTTAAAAACATTGCCGGTAACAACAGCATTGGTCTGGCCTTGATTAATGGTGTACCAGTTACCGCTCTGCTGTTCGTTACTTACCGTTGCATTACCACCTGCAGGAAAAAAGTATCCTATGCTGTCGTGCAGTACCCATTGAGGCGAGGCGAGTGTTGACGAAGTGTTTGTAGGTAAGGTATTCACAGGGCCGTTTGCCGAGGTATAGACATCGCCTTTCAGCCAGCTCTGGTTGAGGGTGGTTGTAACAGGTTCCGGCTGCGTACTATTGATACCTGCTCCCAGGCAAACCACCTCATTGTCAAAAAAGAACCAGGCTTTCTTCACCGTAACACTATTATAGTTCTGCTCATAAACACTGGCGCCGTACAGGCTGTCGCTTACACCACCCACAAAGCTGGTATTGCCTTGCTGCCCCCAATCGACCGTGACAGGTTGATCGGCTGAGAAATTGCGGGACGTAACGCCTGGTACTTTATCCCATTCCCAAAGCGGAAATATATTGAAATATTCAGCACCTGTGCGCATGATAGCAGTACCTCCATCCGGCAGGAACTTGCCAAAGATATTTTCATTGTTGCCTCTTTCAGTACGCACGGTCCTGGTTGATACCGTTCGAACAGTGAATAAGTAACCGGGGCGTTGGTGCAGGTCATAGTCGCCCTGCCAATAGTGCGTGTGGAGGGGTGTTACCATGTAGGAAGGGGGTTGTTGCTGGGAAATTCTGGCTACTGCGGCGTCCCAGCTTGCATTATTGGCCGGATCGACCAGCTTTTGCCGGTAATAACTGCTGCCGGCCTGCGTGGCACCGGCACGGCTGATGCCACGACCCACTACGCTGAAGTCAAAGTATTTGCCCCGGATGGTATTGTTGTACGTATCGATATTGAATTTTGACAGCAAGGCCAACCTGGCTGCTGACAGGGCATAGTTTGTTCCTCTCAAATAATTAGCGACGGTATAGGCATTGTTGACATAGACAGCGCCATAGCTCGCTATCGCCAGTTGGCTGCCATGCTGGAAATAGGAGTTATCATATTGGAGTTCTTCGCCGCCATTGTTTTGCCTGATGGGTTCAAAGGATTGGGTGGCGGCAGTGTCGAGCAGACTGGTCCGCTCGACGAGGCAGGAGCGGTAAAGGAAATGTAAGGCGATATCGGTTTTATTGGCCCCGGTTTGAGCATAAGGATTTCCTTTTGTCATTCTTACAACGAAATTGCTTTCGAGCGTGGCCGGAAGCGGGACTGTTGTGTACCGCATCAGTATAAGGATTCTACCGATCTGTTGTGGAAAGCTGATCTCATTGAACCACCAGTTGGAGTTAACCGGGTTGCGGCGATACCAATACCACATGGCTTTAACGATACAATTATAAATATCAGGGCTGTTGAAATAAGTACTCGAACTCCGGGTATAAGCCCGCGCAAGATCGGTGACCCTTACCAGGTGATTTCCATCTCCCGTTGAGTAGTTAACGTCGGACCAGGAGCTGTCATTATTGTTCATACTGTTCCTGGCCGATAGCACTTTGCCGTCCAGTGATGTGTTGGAACCATCCGATAAGTGTACATCTGCATTGATGCGGTTCATGATCGTATCGAAAGGATAAGACTGGCTGTACGAGGATGGAGATAGTAGCGCCAGCATAGTTACCAGGCAGGCAAGCCTGATCTTTTCAAAAGCAGTCATAGCAATCGTTTTTGGGTTTATTGCACCAATAATATCCAGGCGATCGCGAACGCATCGGGCAAAGGCTTTTTTCAAAACTCCTGCCTGGTCATGCCTGCGAACGATTCAATATTATTGGTTACAAATGCAATATCTAGCCACTATTCAAAAGCAAGGGGTGAAAAACATAAATGAATAAGGGGATTTTTATAAACGGTGTATAAGTTCTTAGTTTTCAATTAAAATTCTGTAATTAGTGAGGAAGCAGTAAATCCGGTATTTGAGCAAATTCCGCAACCGAACTGCGTTTCGGGGGGAGCGGAAAAAGAACAAGAGACCTTTTATGGCCCCCTGTCAAGTCAAGTCGGGATGACAGGACAATTTCGAACCAATATTTGGAAGACTTAAAAGAAATTCATCAGCTTAGACATATAATCTATAGCTAATGCAATATTTCGGAGAAGTTCGCTACATTCTTCGGTATATTTATTAAAGGTACACGACTCAAGCGTTAGTCAGGAAGCGAATGCATTGCCGAACGTTGTACGCCACATTACCAGCAGCTTGACAGGTAACACAGTTACAATCTAAATAAAGACAATTCCTATTATGAGCAACAATGAATCGCTTTACGACCACGCAGGTGGTTGGGATGCACTATATAAACACGTTGAGATATTCTATCGTTCATGTCTTGCAGACCCAATCCTGCAACCATTATTTGGACATGATGAGCAACCGGGGCATATAGAAAAATTTACAGCTTTCACTGCTGAAACATTCGGCGGACCAGACAGATTTTCAAAAGAAATGGGAGGATTCCTCCATTTGATTGATGTACACAGGGGGTTCAAAATTACAGAAGAACAACGGCAACGATTTGTAGATTTATATATGGATGCCGCTGATAAAGCAGGACTTCCTGCAGACAAGCCATTTCGTGACGCACTTAAATCCCATGTTGACTTTGGCTCACAGGTTGCAAAACAAAACTCAAACGCACATTCAGACTTAGAGTTACACCCCTTAAGGGAAGTTCCGAAATGGAATTGGCATGCTGACGACAAACAATAGATAACCTGGAATTTATGGCCTGGAACCCCTTATTCAAGTGACCAGGCTCAAATTTAATGAGGATGGCATTCAACCCGTTACGGCTTATAAATAGTCTGTTATGAAATACCTTATCCCTTTTTTAATGGTGCTTGTACTTACAAAAGCACAGGCACAGTACCCTGCAGTGACCATTCCGGGTTCTGAGGTGAGGAAGATCACTTCAAAGCTAGTAGCAGGACAGGAATATGAACTGCACATCATGCTACCCGGTGGTTACAAGTCTGCCGACAAAAAATATCCTGTAGTATACCTGATGGATTCGCAATGGGATTTTCCGCTGGTTACTGGTTTATACGGCAAGTATTACTATGATGGATTTATTCCCGAGCTGATCATTGTAGGGGTAACCTGGGCCGGCGAGCATGCCAATTACGACAGCCTGCGCAAAAGAGACTATACGCCCACTAAAGTAGACGCTATACCACAAAGCGGTGGAGCGGATCAGTTCCTGGCGTTTATGAAGCAGGAATTATTTCCCTTCATCGAGTCTAACTATAAGGCGGATGGTAATAACAGGACACTGATGGGTTGTTCGGGGGGCGGGGTGTTTACCTTGTATACTTTGTTCACCCAGCCCGACCTGTTCACCGGTTATGCATCGGCAACTCCATATATCCCCTGGGATAATGAAGTATTGTATAAGTATGAGCAGGAGTTTGCCAAAAAACGTTTGCCCAACCCGGTACGGGTGTTTATGACAGTGGGTGACGTGGAAATAACCCGCCCTGCCTTTGAGAAATTTTCCGCCACCATGGTGGCGCACAAAAATCCATCCGTTCGGCTGCATTCAAAAATACTGGAGAATACCGGTCATTCAGGCACCCAGCACGAAACCTATGCCCGTGGGTTACAGTTTATTTTCGAAAGACCACAATTGAACCTGGCGGCCAGGGTATTGAACAGCTATGCCGGTACTTACCAATTACCAGACGGCCGGACCCTGCAGCTCAAAAATGAGAATGGGCAACTGGCGCTCTATTCCGGCAGCAACCAGCTATTTACTTTGTATGCAGCCAGTGAAAAGGATTTTTACGCCACCGCGCAATTTTTGAATATCCATTTTGACAATGAACCCGGTAAGCCGCAGGGATTCTGGCTGGAGACTTATGGCGACAAACAATTTGTAAAGAAAACAAACTAACATGAAAGGGCGGCCAGGCAGGAAATGGAATGAATATAAACACACTGCAGATTCTGGACGGATAGAATAGAAACAACCGCTTATTGGAATGACAAATTGAGCATTTAAGCCGGGTTAACTATAATCTATTCGCCCGAAATTCTTTGCCAGGGTTTTTAAAATAAATGCCTTTTACTTTCCCCTCAGCATCTTTTTCAAACTTAAGATTGAAAGGCAGATCGGGTGAAAAGAAATCTTCTTCGGTTGAAAAATAGATGGGATAAAACTCCTGGTTATTTACGATAAGCATTGGTTTTTTATCGAAACGAATGTTTATTGTGTCTTTATCTAATATATACCTACCATTATACGCATTGGCCATTTCAGTTGTCACAGCCAATGCTTTTTTTACTTTAGGTTTAAAAAAATCTTTCCAGCCATATACGGTAGCAACGCTGTTCACGATCTCTTCAATAATGCTTCCATTGTCTGAATTAACCATCACCACAACCCCGTTGCCCGTATTCATGCTCCCATAATACTGACACCGGAAACCATCATTGGCGCCGTTATGATTAAAATATTTGTCACCGCCTTTTTGCATGATATAAACGCCAAGAGCGACATTGCTGTCGATATAAGGCGTTAAACGAAGTTTGGTCATCTCACTGTTTAGCACTTTGCTGCTTTTACCTTGTAATGACAATTGTGTTTCCACAATGTAGGCAGCAAGATCGGTAGGGTTAGTCCACAAACCGGCAGCGCCTTCTTCTGGATAAATATGGTAATTACCTTCCACCGGTTTTCTATTCTGGTGGTAGCCCGTAGCTAGAAATTTTTCTTTTCCTTTTGCAGGTGGCTGGACATAAGAACTTGCCAACATACCCATTGGTTTTAATACCTGCTGCCACAAATATTCATCGTAACGCTGATGTGTAACATCCGCAACAATAAGCTGAGAAATAGTAATACCGCCTCCTGAATATTGAGAACGTTTGCCCGGCTCTTCACGCGAACGTACAGGTGCATTATTTGCAGGCTTTTCACCATTGAGTATTTGGATAACGGAAGGAAGCGTATCTGTTTTTGAATAACCGGGGAAGCCCTGCACGGAGAGACCGGCAGTATGAGTTAATAAATTGGCAACAGAAATTTTCTTACCATTACTTATCGTATCGTAAGGAAATTTCCAGGAGGTGAGGTACGTATTTATATCCGCATACAGGTCTATCTTTTTATCCTGTGCCAGCTTTAATAAACCAATCCCGTTAATTGATTTACTGATAGATGCTGCCTGAAAAAGTGTTTGTGTTGTTACAGGTCTTTGTGTGGTAACATCTGCTATACCATAACCACGTGCCCATTCTAACTTATAATTGTGAACAACTGCAATGCTGACACCAAAAATCCCCTTATCGTTCATACGTTGCTGCAGGCTGCACGTATTCACGCTATCTTGTATGTACACCTGGCCACTTAAATTATTTTCAACCTGTTTTATTTTATATTCTATTTCGTCGTTGTAAGCAGGATTGCGATGTTGCCCGGAACTTGTAAAGGATATAAGCAAACCAGCGAAGTATAAAATCACGGTTACGGATATTTTCCTCTTTAGCATATAAGTTAGATTAGGTTTCTTTATCCGAAACTATTTGTTTATTTATATTATAAATGTTAAAAAAGGAAAGCATTTTCTGGTTTAAATATTTAAAACAATCTAACATGTGAAATACGATTTCACATTCAGAGTCCCATTTTTTCTTCTGCCAGTAAGAATATATTCCTTTACCGGCACTAATCGTATAAACTCCCCTTATAGTGATCGTACGGGAATAGCAGCATGTTTTTTAAGATTTGAAGGGTTTCATTTTTTTGTCGGGATGACAGGATTGCCTCGGGCCATCCTGTTAGCCTCCGCATTACCTAAGCAACCATGCCCGATTGCATCGGGTGGTTTTGTGTTTCCGTCCGTGTTGGAATGCAAGCATTCCACACCCCGAAAACACAAAACCCGCAGCTATGGCTGCGGGTTGCATATTGGTCGGGATGACAGGATTCGAACCTGCGACCCCGTCGTCCCGAACGACGTGCGCTACCGGGCTGCGCTACATCCCGATCTGGTAACCAGTATCCAAAAATAACCAAAAGCCACATTTCTCCAGCGCATTCCCTTTTCGTCGCCATTAGCCAACTGATATCGCCAAAATCCCCCCAACCAGGGGTCTAAATCGTATCTTCTTCCGGTCTTCTTCGGGTCACGTTCGGTATTCGCTTAGGGTGGCTTCGGCAATTCCCGAAGAAATCCCGAAGAAAACCATACCAAGATACGATCTTGGTAATACGCAGTCCCGAACAAGACCCCGCCCAAAGCCTCACCTGTACCTTGTTAAAAATACCTCACCTAAGGGTTCGCGTAAATCCCACACAAAGACTACCCATAACTACCGGCACCACCCGCCCCCTGGCTCCTAAACGCTATTACAGCCTCATAAAGCCGCAATTACAAATCTGGCACACAAACACCTGACCCAAACCAAGAAGCCCGCCATCCGCCTCTAACGACCTCCTGCGCGAAAGCCACTCAAAAGGCTAACCGCCTGGCCATGCAGAGTGGTAGTAACCTTGCGGGGGTATTGCCTAAGTATTGCCTAGCCATTGCCTGGGTATTGCCTTGGGGGGCTAGGGTCCTATGGGAATCCTTAGGGGATTCCCAAGCCATATCCAGGCAGGTCCACACCTACTACACTACCCTATTGCACCCATTCCGGTGCACGCATACCCTATCCAACTAGCATCCTCCTATAAGCCAGCGCACCCAAAAGCCATTCCCTGACCACTTTCCTGGCATTCTGGTAACCCAACCAGCCCACCCTACTTTAAGACAAGGTTAAGACAACTGTCTTGTCCTGAAAAAACTTTACAGTAGGTAGGTTTGATACTAAAATAGCTTTACAGTCATTTTGATAATACTGATGGGGCTTTACAGTTCTGTAAAAGTACTGATATAGCTTTACTCGTTTAAGA